>Ga0206988_1160_pt1 | contig 16649 bp, 13 predicted proteins | sample Alteio_BWMinCont_12_FD_153263 | JGI IMG/M metagenome (GOLD analysis project Ga0206988, IMG submission 153263) | Enriched cells from forest soil in Barre Woods Harvard Forest LTER site, Petersham, Massachusetts, United States -... | ecosystem: Environmental > Terrestrial > Soil > Temperate forest >... | reverse complement strand
TCCTGGATAAGAACGGCAGGCAGGCGGGGACTAATGACACCTTGTTTTCACCACGGCAAAAAGGTTTATCCAATACACTGATCCAGGTGGGGGCGGCTAAGGCGGATTATGAAAAGCAGCTAAGTACTACGCTTACATTAGTAACCGGAATAAAAGGAACTTATACGCGCACAGCCAGTGTATCTTCCATAGCCAGCCTGGTGAATGGGGAATATGTTACCAGCCCCGCCGCCGTCAATCATATCATTATGCGTGAAGGTATCGGAGCCGGTTATGCCACCATGAATGCGCAATTAGATTCGTTTACCAGGTTAGTGGCAGGCCTCCGCTTCGAGTATTCGGGCACCCGGTTAGCCGATCCGCAAAGCGGGCAGCTTATCACCGACAGGAAGCTGGCTGAGCTGTTTCCGAATCTGTTACTTTCAAGGAAGGTAAATAATGATGCAGAACTGTTTTTATCTTATACCAAAAGGATCAGTCGCCCTGCTTACAGCGACCTGGCTTCATATGTAACCTATAACGGCCCCAACTCGGTGAATACCGGAAATCCACTATTGAAGCCAACCATCACAAATAACCTGAAACTGGGTTATAACAACCAGGGTTATTCCCTTTCCGTTTTATTGAGCAGGGATGATGACCCCATTGCCCGCAACCAGTTTGTTTACACGCCCGACCGAAAGCAGGCAGCGGTTTCTCCCCAGAACCTGCTTTACAGGGATGAGTTAACTTTCCAGGCCGAACTTCCATTTGCGGTTGGGAACTGGCTGAATATGAATTATGGCTTTGTGGGTGGATGGCGTAAATTCAGCCTTGATTATACTCAAAATCCGATAGAAAAAACTTATTTCGGTTATTCATTGTACGGCAGCCAGGTTTATCAGCTCACGGGCAGATTATCCTTTGAACTTTCCTGCTATTATAATTCGCAGTCATATAACGGGACCAGAAAAGTTGACGGCTATGGGGTACTTAATGCGGGAATCAAAAAAATATTGAAAAATAATGGCGGCATTGTCCAGCTTGCTGTAGCCGATCTATTAAGCGGCAATGTGATCAGCAGTTATTTCGGATCACTTACTCAGGAGGCCTTTAACCTAAAAAGCCATGTGGTTTTTCATACCGAATCCGGTAAATATCCGCTAATCAGGCTCTCTTATTCCAGGTCATTCGGTGGCACAAGTTCAACATCATCAGGCAATAATAAATCAGCGATTGAAGATGAAAACAACAGGATAAAAAATTAATGTGATTGACCGGGTAATTTTAAACAAAACTGGTCTATGCTCTTTTCACGTCTCGCCCCAGGTAAGCATTCACTTATGTATTGTTTTTTTTATACTTGCATTTTGTTACTTTTTGTTGAGGAGCCCGCTTAAAATTCCTTCAGCGTTTTTATTGCCGGCATCTAATTCAACAGCTTTTCTGTAATAAATAACAGCCAGATCCTTTTCACCTTTTTTGAGATAACAATCACCTATCAGTGAAAAAGCATATGACATGCCGCCTGTGTTTTTGATATCGACCATTGTGCTCAACTCAAATATCCGAATCGCATCATCCAGGCGATTCCTGCGCACCAGGTATTTACCCGTATTATATAAGTCTACAGCTTCAGCAGAAAAATCATATTGATTTGGCTGGGTTGATTTTATCTGGTAATAAAATGCAATCCCTTTATCAAAATCATCCAAAACCTTTGTTCTTAAATCAATGTAGATTGATCTTTTAGGAACAGTAAAAGGCTTGTCATCTAATATTCCGACTATCGCATCTTTAATTTGATTGACTTTAAAGTTCTGATTATTAGTCATTAAAACAACCGTTAAGTCTTCTGCAACATTGCGGTATAACAATGCCTCATAATTGTCGCCTGATCCCTGGTGCGTATGTTCGCTTACCTGGTTGTTTACAAATTTCACTTCGCCTAAGCTGCCTTCATTGTCTCCAAATCTTTTCCCTAATTGATCTACTGATTTTTTACTAATGACCTTATAGGAATGCAAAGCTTTACACCATAGATACAGGTCATTGGCCGATAAGAGTAATGCTGTAGTTTTACCGGTATAAGCCGTTTCGGTATAATTATTATCAAAAGCTTTTGCAATATCATTCCTGGCAGAAGGGAGATCTATGAATCCTCCTTTCATTTTTAGCGATGCTAACAGGTTCTTTTCCACAAAGTTTTCATAAGACATGCCCGTTATTTTCTCAATGATCTTCTTTTGCAAAAAAACATTGGTGTTGCTATAAATATATGCGGAACCCGGCTCAAACTCCAACTTTTTCAAACGCATCAGTGCATTCAAATAGGTTGAATCGGCATTAGCGTTTACCTGGGGCAATCCACTTGTATATTGCAATAGGTGAATAATTTGGATTTTATCAGCATAGTCAGGTAAACCGGTAAGATATTGAGAAATTTTATCGTCCAGTTTTAATTTACCTTTCTCTGCTAACAGCATTATCCCGGCACTATTAAATTCTTTAGATATGGAACCTATATCAAAAAGAAGATCGGGCGATAGTGATCTCATTTTATTACCATCAGCATAACCAATTGATGACCGGAAGATAATTTTCCCATTTTTTGCAACCAGGGCGTTCCCATTGAAAACTCCATTTGCGTTTGCAGCATGCAGCAAGGAATCTATTTTTTTTACCTTAATATCCTGCGCTGTTAAGTGAATGGTGATAAATACCAAAATAAGAAGAGCTAGTATTTTTTTCATAGATTGGATTTAAAAATAGTTGCCGGGAAAGTAACTATTTTTTACTTCACTCTGTTTATCATAGTTGTAATTTCAGATAGTTTAACACGAGCGGTTAATCATTAAATAGCCGCTCATGTTTTTAGGGGATAAGGGGATGCTTTTATGGCACTGTAATAACTTTATGCTGAATAGTATGCGCACTAAAATAACCCAATGCTCCCCCCTGTATATTGCCAACAGGGTTTGATGGTGATGCCGTGTTACTATTACCACTGGCCCCGTCAACCAGGCTATACCAATATTTATATACGGCCCCGTCAATACACAACATATCTATACTGAGTTTATCACCCTTTTTAATATTCCTGGCAGGATCATCATTATCGTTATTAAAATTAAGCGGGTTGTTAACTTCCTGCCCATTTGTAAATTCATCATTGTTCACAAAAATAGATTTCTCTTTTTTTCCGTTGAGATATTGAATAAAACGGTAATAATTCTTTACTGAGGCAGGGTCTTTATATTCCACAGTTGCATATTTGCGAATGCTCCCATCTTTATTGGTATTCAGGTTATCCACGGTAACATACACACTATCTAAAGTTACAATTTGAGGCATGGTGCAGGTTGCTGTAAATGTATTGCCTTTAATATTTATGGTTAGTTTGTACGTATTTCCAGGCACACCAATAAGCGTATTAGCCTGGTATACACCATTACCTGCCGCAGTACAAATATTTACGGCGCCATTGCCTTCAATCGTAATTGTTGCGCCGTCAACACCGTTGAAATTATTATTATCACTAAAGTTTTTTGTTTGGCTCAGCAGCACTTGAGCTCCGCCTGCCTCGTTGGTAACAACGCCTTCAACTACATATTTGGTTGCACTATTGTTCAGCTTAATATCAATCACTTTATCGCATGAGCACAACAGGGCTGCGAATATTAAAAAGAGTGAAAAATGTTTTATATTCATCATGAGCGTTAAAATTTAAAATTGTAGGTAACGGATGGAACGAACTTAAATAAAGTGGTTTTAACGGCTTCTGTTCTACTCGGATCTGTTTTACTGTCTCTGAAATAAATGCGGTAAGCATTTGCATATCCGTAAGCGTTATAAATACTAAAGTTAAGTTCGGACGAGAATTTTTTGGTTTGTTTTAACAACCTGGTAGCGCCAAGGTCAAGTCGTTGGTAACTTGGCATACGGTAAGCATTGCGCTCGGTATAATAGTAAAAGTTAGTGCCGTCAACCTGGTATTTGCCACTTGGAAAAGTAACAGCATCACCGGTTGAGAAAACCCAGTTGGCAGACAATGTCCATTTGGAACTTAGCTGATACATGCTCACCAAAGCAATATCATGCGTTCTGTCTTGTCGTGCATTGTACCATTTATCATCATTAATACCATCAATTTTACGTTGCGTTTTTGATAACGTGTAGCTTAACCAACCTGTTAGCCTTCCGATTTTCTTTTTTATCAAAAATTCAATACCGTATGCCCTCCCCTTACCATACAACAATTGTGTTTCAATAGGCTGGTTGGTAAAAATATCGGCTCCGTTACGATAATCAATCTGGTTATCCATGCTTTTATAATAACTCTCTACGGTAAGTTCATATTTATGATCGCTCAGATCCTTGTAATAGCCAATAGAAAACTGATCAGAAATTTCCGGCTTAATAAGGTTTGTGCTGGCCACCCACTTATCAGTTGGGGATGCTGAAGTGGAGTTTGATATCAGGTGCAGGTTTTGCACATTGCGCACATATGATGCTTTAACCGATGCCATATCATTAACCTGCAAAGTAGCTGCAATACGGGGTTCGGGGTTAATATAGGTTTTCACTACCTGGCCCTGTGTGTAATGCCGGGTGGCGGTTATATTACCATCAGCATTAAGCATATAAAAATCGCCCGGACCAAGTATGGAAAATGCTGATAAACGCAAACCGTAAGTTAAACTAAAGATGCTGGTAGCTTTCCATGAATTACTGACGTATACTGCGTTTTCTAAGGAATATTGGCTCTGCAATGTTTGTGAAATAACGCCCGAGTTGCCTGTAGCCGAAATTTCACCAGGTTTTATAGTATGAAATATACTGTTAACACCAAAGCTTATGGTATTTTTCTCATCGGCATACCACTGCAGATCCTCTTTAACATTCCAGTCTCTTATCTGTGAAAATACGGTAAAGTTACTGGCTGCCTGCTGTGCTTTAATTTTGTAATTGTAATTACTGAATATAACTGAAGTGTTTGAAAACAGTTTATTGCTGAACAAATGGTTCCATCGTAAAGTACCGGTGGCATTACCCCAATTAATGCCCGTTGTATTATCGGGGCTCAAAACATCCTTGCCAAAATAACCAGAAAGGTATAAACGATCCTTATCACCTAATATATAATTGGCTTTAGCGTTAAGATCATAAAAATACAGGGACGTGCGGTTCACATTTGTATCTTTTGATAATTTAAGAAAAGCATCAATATAAGTACGCCGGGCCGAAATCAGGAACGATGATTTATCCTTTTGGATGGGGCCTTCCACATTTATCCTTGATGCAATTAAACCAATGCCTCCGCTTACACCATAGTTCTGGTTATTACCATCATTCATTTTAACATCCAATACTGACGATAGCCTGCCGCCATACTGTACCGGCATCCCTGCTTTGTATATGGTTACGTTTTTTATAGCATCTGAATTAAAAGTTGAAAAGAACCCCAGCAAATGCGTTGCATTATATACCGGGGCCTCATCCAGTAAAATCAGGTTCTGATCTGCCGAACCTCCACGTACATAAAAGCCGCCACCGCCATCACCGGCAGATTTTATCCCAGGTAAAAGTTGCATTGTTTTAATAATATCATGCTCACCCAGTAAAACAGGCACGTTTTTAGTTTCACGTACACTCAGTTTTTCAGCTCCCATTTGAGTGCTTTCCAAATCCCGCCCCCCTGGCGCTTTGGCAGTAATATTTACAGATTGCAGTTCTTGCTCGCCATCTTCAAGTAAGATATTAAGCTTCGTATCCTGGTGCAGCACAACATCCTTAACTATATTTTTCTGGCCAACAGCGCTTATAGCCAATTGATAGGCACCTTTTGGCAACGTAAGCGAATAAAAGCCATACTCATTGCTACTTGTACCTTGCAGCATACCAACAACCCGCACAGTAGCCCCAATAATGGTTTCGCCGGTTTTTTGCGAGCGGATAACACCACTGATTGTATATTTATCATCCACCGCATTTACCTGCGTTCCGGTTGATGCCTTTTTTAGTTTTTCGGGATCATAGCGTATAAACACTTCCTGGTCAAGCGTGCTAAAACTATAAGGATACTTAGCCAGCGCTTCGCTTAATACTTGTCTGAGGGTTTTGTTTGCTGCCTGCAACTTTATTTTAACCCTGCTATTGGCTACAGTTTCGCTATAAGTAAAATTCACACCGCTTACAGCAGTAATTTTATCAAGCGCCTGTTTCAATGGCTCATTATTCAAATTTATTGTGATGGTTTTATCCAAAGGATTTTGTGCATACAAAGGCGGATATGCAAATACAATAAATGCTGTGCAGCATATCACAGCTATTACAAATGCTGATAATCTCATAATGGAATAAATAATTGGCAGGAACCTTACAGGTCCGTATTTTTTCATATTTTTATTTTTTAATGTTGATCGTAACCCGTTGTTGTTTTCGAGGCTTTGGCGGGATACGTTTGGTTAACTTAAAACTCAGGCCCTGTTCTGCTTGCAGAATCGGGCTTTTTTGTGATCATATTTTAACTGGCTGTTATTTCATTATTGTGCGGATTTGATTTATTTATTATTGATTTGTTACGGATAAGTTTTGGGTTATGAATACCTGCCGGGCTTTATTTTATGGTATAAGCACCATCCCCGGTTTTTATCAATTTAACTTCCATTATTGTGCAAAGCTTGTTTAGCGTTTGGTTAATACTATCAGTTGTTTTCAAACTTCCATAAAATGCCTTACCGGATAATTGCGCATTAATTGTTATGCTTATGCCATATTGATCTTGCATGTCCTGCCCCACAACTTGTAACGGTGTTCCTCTATATTGAAAAACACCTTCGCGCCGGGTCAAAAATTTACGGGCATCAGGATAGTCCTGTTTAATAAGCAAGGAGGTTGCCTTGTTAAACACAGCCCTTTGGTTAGGTAACATTATTTGCTGTTGCGGCTTACCTGTTAGTAAAGCCACCGCTACTTTTCCGCTTACTAAGGTTACATTAATAGTAGCCTTGTTCTTATATGCATCAACATTAAAGCTTGTACCCAATACGGTTGTTTTAATATTAGCAGACTGAATAATAAAAGGATGATCCTCATCATGCTTTACTTCAAAAAAAGCTTCACCATCTATATTAACCAGGCGCTTATCACCTCTGAATTTGTCCGGATAAGTTATCGTAGTGGCAGGGCTAAGCCATATTTTGGTGCCATCGCTTAACAGTAATTGTTTATGCTGGCCTTTTGCAGTTACCATTTGCAGCTGATGTACCGGGTTAGCTAAATTGAGCAAAGCAGTACGGTATAAAGCTGTGCCACCTATAATAAGCACAATAGCCGCCGCGGCAACCATCCGCCTTAATAAATGAATAACTTTAGGTTTTGCCTGTTGCTGATCATCTATCTGAGCAGCAATACGTTTATACATCGCATCGCACATTTGGCTGGCCGATGTGTATTTACTATCGCTCATTATCAGTTCTTCATCATTAAAACCGGCGTACCAGGCTTCAAAATAAACGAGTTCTTCAGGTGTGATAGTCCCTTTTAGCCATTTATCAGCCAACTGATTAATATTGTACGGTTTATTTTCTGAATCCACGTTTTTAACTGTTTATACCCATATAGTCAATGCAATCAGCGTATACCCTTAGTCGGAATTAAAATATTTTACTGAGCTGTAAAAAGATAGATATAGCTGTCATTTATGAAGCATGCCGGTACTGTTTTCATAAACCTTGGTGATACTGCTGTTTGTATGCTTCATCGAGTTCAAACCTGTATTTGAAGCCATAGAGGCGATAAAGTGCCTCGATCAATTTCATTTGCATCATCCAGCTAATCGTAAAATCAATTATTATAATGCTTATAGTCTTCCATCTTCATTTTAATCAGGAAAGTTTTCAGAGCTGTTGCATAACAGTAATACCATTGGCGTGAGCAAAGTGATAATGGTCTTTTTTCTATTTCCAGTATTTGAGTTAAGGTTAAAAATAACACCACTGGTGTTACCGCCGGTTATCGATCTTAAACCGCATTACCCTATAGTGGTCAAACATGATGTCCAGGTATTCCAGCGTGTAATCCCTGACCACATAAACGAATTCGTAAACATGATCTGTGCGCTTAAATGGCACATATTGCTGTCTTTTAATGGCCAGTGAATCGACTATCCATCTTGCCAACTCATGACGTTTATGATCTTCATAGTACCCGGTATCAGGGTTGGTAAAAATATTAGTATTGATCTGTAGCTTATTGATGCGGCCCATATATTTCAATTTGAAGCGTATGGTATCGCCCTTTTTGGCTTTGATCATTCCCGACGGCGGCGCTAACAAAGTGATCCTGGATAAATTCCATGGATCATAATAGGGATTTGCAGAAAATTTTTCTATGCTATACTTCGGCAGCAGGGTCCACTTAGTATCTTCGGGAAAATGGTCTTTCGCAAACTCCTCAGGAGGTGTCAGCCAGTAAAAATCATTATAAAATTTCTCAAAACCATTTAATTGGTCATTATCATTTTTTGAACAACTCCCTGCCGCCCAGGTCGGGTCGAGCAGATAATATTTACCATCCAACTGCACTGCGTTCCAGGCATGGTCCAGTTCGCCTGGCGTACCAACCTGGTAATATTCTGTCCGGGTATATCCGGGTATAACTTCCGCATGGATACCTGCAATCTCGCACATTCGTTTGAACAACATGGCATAACCCTGGCATACTGCCTTCTTTCGGTCCAAAGCCCGGTTAATGTATTGGTTCTCCCAAACCTTTTCTTTGATAACGCAGGCAAGGCTATCATCAGAAGGGCAGCGAAACGTTAGCTCATTATCGCCCCTGGCTACCTGCTTGTTATAAGCTTTGTAATCATAGGCAATGCTGTTGGTGATCCACACGAAGATGGCTCGGGCTTTTTGAATCTGGTCACTACACGGTGCGGTTAATTCTTTGGTCAGATTGTAAATATGGCCATGATACTGAACACGCATCGATAAGGTATCCGCATGTGTATAATGAAAATCCCATTCCTGCGCGCAAACCCGTGAGGAAACCAATGTGAAAATTGCGAAGGTTAAAATTCTATACACCTTATAAATATACATACCAAAACCAAAATATCAAGTTTCCTGGCGTTCAGAACGATTCACCACAGCCGGAGTCATCGATCTTGCGGACTGGCTTTAAAAAATAGATTAGGTGTAATAATTGGCGCCGCATAGTTGGCTTAGACGGAGGAATAACTTCCTTAGAATATTTTCTCATCATGTGGATAATATCACCAAGGTTTATGAAAAGAGCATCACTAAACTATATAAATGACAATAGCAGATAATGGTTACCGCTATAACTCCAATATTGATTATGATTTTTATGATTTCCATTTCGTGCGCTATTTACACATATAGTCAACAGAAATGGGGACACCCTTAGTGGGTTTATGAATATATTTATAAAGCTGTGAAAACGCTAAGTTGATGTTACACTTTTGTGGCAAGATGCTGTTACATTTAAGTTATGCTGTAAAATTAGTGGTAAAAAAAGGCCACATGCGAAAACTTACTGTGAAGACTTACTTCTTCTGTACACTGCGGGAGTCTGCCCCGTTTTTGATTTAAAGATCCGGTTAAAAGCCGATTCCGACTGATAACCGACACTTGCTGCAATTTCTGATATATTGCTGTTATCCGTTGTTAATAGCTTTTGCGCTTGTCTGATGCGCCAGTTGGTAAGGTAGCTCAATGGCGTTTCATGCACTAGTTTTTTAAACCGGTTAAAGAAAACAGAACGTGACATGCCAATCTCCGATGCGAGAGATTCCAGCGTCCAGTCGTTTTGGGGTGAGTCCTGCATCATTTTTAGCGTCTTGCTGATCCTTGGGTCATTTAATGCAGAAAGAAAACCAGTATCGGGCATAGCCTGTTCTAAATATGCCCTTATGATATTGATAAACATAATTTCCGATAGATTTTTCAGCATTACGCTGCTTCCCGGCTTTTCGTTATTGAGTTCTTCCAGCATTAATTGTGTAACCTGCTTTAATAAAAGCTGGTTTTCTGTCACGTATTGCTTGATATGAATAATTGGCGGCAGGTCCTTTAAAAAAGGATGCAAAGGCTGATAATCAAATTCAAAATGGCCCGCTATAAGGGTAGTTACATCGCCGCCGCCGTTAAAAACATTTATCCCTGCCCTGCGGGCCTTAACAAATTCTGGCGAGGGCATGCGTAAACTTGTGGATTTATCCGCTATCCAGTGGGCGCTTCCGTGAGGAACAAATATCAGATCGCCCTCCGCCAATTCTAAGATATGGCCATCAGGTGAGCCAACGGTACAACTGCCGCTCACCAATCGCCAGAATTGCGAATTCCCGTCCTTAACAACATCAAGTCCCCATGGGGCCGAAAGGGGAAATTTGCTATAAACAACACTTCTCATTCTGGTTGCCTCTAATATTGTACTTAAAGCGTCCATCTTTATAAATTGATACGATCAAGCAAATATATAACACTTTTTAATGCTTTAAGTATTAAACAACAGAATAGCTTTGTATTATTAAATAATCAAAAAAAATGACAACTCAGGAATTAGCCAATCGCTACTATGATCTTTTTCAACAAAGGCAGGTAGCAGAAATCTATCAACAGTTTTATAGTGCCGATATTGTTTGTACCGAACCAGAACATGCTTTGGCAATGGGTGTGCCAACTATAACCAAAGGCATTGAAGCGGTTTTAGCCAAGTCGAAAGCCAGGCAGGAAATTATAGCAGAAGTACACAGCTTCTTTTGTAGCGAACCGGTGGTTGGTGGCAACTATTTTAGCCTGGCCATGGGCAGGGACATGACCCTAAAAAATGGACAGAGATTACAATTGGCAGAAATTGCAGTTTTTGGCGTAAAGGATGATAAGATAATATCCGAAACTTTTTTTTATTAGCGATCAGTCAAAAACTAATTGAATAATAAACTATTTGCCAGGTGTCGCAAATCCTTAGGGGAGTTGATTCCTCTCGGGCCATTAAATCAGGTTACAACCTTGGCGCGCTAAAACCGGAAGAATCGAATCCCACGGTTAAGCTATTTTTAGAGAACCTAAAAACTTCAAATCCTCCACTGTCCGGTTCCAATTGTGTCCAGCCTGGGGAGCAATATTGAAAAAGCGGATAATCAAAAAGGTTATCCGCTTTTTTTACGCCTTCATAGAATCCTGTTTACCCGGATGTCTTTAGATATTCTTTAGCGTCGATGCTCAAAACTATTACAGACAAGCGAAAGACACTTGACCTAGCGGGGAACTTACAACGTTAAAATTTGCGTTTCTCACAAAAAGGATCGAAAATATATCAGTACCGAATAAAATGTATTGCCGAGATTTATAAAAAATAAAACGCTCCTGTTTCACAATTAAAAACACCTATGCAAGAGGAAGTCTCTCAAATATATTATTTAAGCGAAGTGGCTGTAACGGTTGAGTTTGGGCAACAAATTGCTGAAAACTTATTAACCGCGGTTAATAATCTAAACCTATTGCTTTATGAACGGCCATTTCCGGGCTTTAAAACAACGGTACCGGCTTATGCCACTTTAACTGTTTTTTATGATCCCATTTTGGTGATTAAATCTAATTTATCCGGCACCGGCAGCTTTGAAAAAGTTTCAGGTTACTTGAATGATTTAAAACTTCAAAGCAACACAACCAAGGCGGTTAAAGGAGATGTAGTTACTATCCCGGTATGCTATGATCTCGATTTTGGCCCTGATTTAACAGAAGTAGCAAGTGTGCACCAGATGAGCACAGCCGAGGTTATTAAGTTACATAGTGCGGGTGCCTACAAAATTTACATGATGGGCTTTATGCCGGGTTTCGCCTATTTAGGCGGTATGGATGTACAATTGATTACACCACGAAAAGCAACGCCACGAAAGTCGGTACCAGCCGGAGCAGTCGGCATTGCCGGGCAGCAAACCGGCATATATCCATTAGAAACCCCGGGAGGATGGCAGATTATCGGGCAAACGCCTTTGAGATTATTTGATGTGAATCGAGACCAGCCGTCATTATTAAAAGCCGGCGATACGGTAATCTTTAAGCCTATCGATGTATATACATTTAACGAACTAGCAGCAGGGTAATATGCAGATAAGAATATTAAAGCCTGGCTTGCTGAGCACAATACAGGATATGGGTCGTTACCAATATCTCTCACAGGCAGTTCCTGTATGCGGCGCCATGGATACACTATCGGCGCGCATTGCCAACAAAGCAATTGGGAACGAAGATAATGCGGCTGTTATCGAATTTACTTATGCTGATGCGGAATTTATTTCTGAAACTGATTTGTTGATTGCTTATGCCGGGGATGGCGCGATATTAAAATCAGGCGAGCAGGAATTACCTTGCGATCGCCCTCTTTTTATCCCTTCGGGGACCTTCATAAAATTGACAAATAACCCATCCGGGTGCCGGACTTATTTGGCTATTGCCGGGGGCTGGGATGTGCCGGAGATTTTGGGCAGCAGGAGCACTTTCCTAATTGCAGGTTTTGGAGGTATGGATGGTCGGGTAATTAAAAAAGGCGACACCCTCAAAAACGGGACTTTGGCATCTGTTAGTACGCAAAAAATATTTGAAAGTCTTAATTACGGGAAAGTCAATTATCCGGAATGGAGTATACCCCGGCAATTGCTTTTACCTGCTGATCGTAGGGCAATAAGGGTAGTGCCTGCAAATGAATTTGACTGGTTCAACGGTCGAAGCACTGCCGATTTTTTGTCTACGCCATATATCATTGGTCATCAAAGTAACCGGATGGGATACCATTTGGAAGGGGCGGTTCTTCATCGGGTAAAGCATCATGAATTATTAAGTACGGCCGTAACACCGGGCACAATACAAGTTACCGGAAATGGCAGTTTAGTGCTTTTAATGGCAGATTGCCAGACTACCGGGGGGTATCCGCGTATAGCGCAAGTAGCGGCTGTAGATCTGCCGTTATGTGGCCAGCTAAAGCCAGGCGACGCTCTTAATTTTAAAGAGATAGGCCCGCGCGAAGCAGAAATGCTTTATATTGAACGCGAACAACATTTACAGCAGCTAACTACCGCTGTGCAAACCAAATATTTATAAATTGATTATGCAAAGTATAGATCTTAACTGCGATATGGGCGAAGCATTTGGCAACTACCCCATGCCCAACGATGATACCCTGATGGACTACATTACATCGGCCAATATTGCCTGCGGTTTTCACGCCGGCGATCCTGAAGTGATGCAGCATACGGTTAACATGGCCATTAAAAAAGGTGTTGCAATTGGTGCGCATCCAGGCCTCCCCGATCTACAGGGATTCGGCCGCCGTGATATGAAGATAACTGCTAATGAGGCCTACCAGATAACACTTTACCAGATTGGTGCGCTGCATGGCTTTGTAAAAGCAGCCAATGGCAAACTTCACCACGTAAAGGCACATGGCGCTTTATACAATATGGCAGCTAAGGATGCCGTACTGGCCAAAGCCATTGTGGAGGCCGTGCATGACTTTGATCCATCGTTAATATTATATGCGCTCGCAGGCAGCGAAATGGTTATCGCCGCCAAAAAAACAGGTATTGCAACCGCATCTGAAGTGTTTGCCGACCGTACCTACCAGGATGATGGCACGCTAACCGCACGGACGCAAAGCAATGCACTAATCACCGATGAAGGACAATCGATTGACCAGGTATTGATGATGGTAAAACAACAAAAGGTTATATCCGTCAATAGCAAAACTATTTCGCTTAAAGCTGAAACGCTTTGCCTTCACGGTGACGGCGCACACCCGGTAGATTTTGCCAAAAAGATCAGGGAAAAGCTGAAAGCCGAAGGCATTAATATTAAAGCCCCGGCACAATAAATGAAAAAGCCAATTAATTGGAGTATTTTAATAGGCGCCGCTTTCCTTATGGCATCGTCGGCTATCGGGCCGGGTTTTTTAACACAAACCGCCGTATTTACCGCGCAGTTAGGTGCCAGTTTTGGCTTTGTAATATTGCTTTCGGTGTTGCTGGATGCCATTGCCCAGTTGAATATCTGGCGAATTATTACCATAGCCGATAAGCCTGCACAGGATATTGCCAACCAGCTTTTCCCCGGCCTGGGTTATGTTATTTCATTCCTGGTTTTTTTGGGTGGCATGGCTTTTAATGTTGGTAATATTGCCGGGGCGGGGTTGGGACTGAATGTACTATTTGGTATTAGCGTTGGGCAGGGCGCAATAATGAGCGCCGTAGTGGCCATTGGTATATTTATTTATAAAGAATCGGGCAAGGCCATGGACCTGTTTGCGAAATGCATGGGGTGCCTTAAAATAGTATTGGCGCTTTATATTGCCTATGTTAGTAAGCCGCCATTAGCAGAAGCGGCATTAAGGGCGGTAAACCCAACACATTTCAGCTTTACGGCTGTGCTAATTATTGTTGGTGGCACTGTGGGCGGCTACATTACCTTTGCAGGGGCGCACCGCTTACTTGATGCCAAAATAACCGGCCAGCAGAATTTGCCTGTTGTGAACAAAGGCGCTTTAAGTGCTATTGGCCTGGCATCGCTCATGCGGTTGCTGCTTTTCATAGCTGCCTTAGGGGTGATAACAGCCGGTGGTAAACTTAACCCGGCAAATCCTGCGGCATCCGTATTCCAGCTGGCGGCCGGCCAGGTTGGCTACAAGTTATTCGGGGTTATTATCTGGGCCGCCGGGATATCATCGGTTGTAGGTTCCGCTTATACTTCTATATCATTTATTAAAACCTTTAGCCCGCTGATACTGAAATGGACCCGCGAAATCACGATCGCCTTTATTGTTGTGTCCTGTTGTATTTTTTTGGCAATAGGTAAACCCGTTAAAATATTATTGGCCGTGGGCGCTATCAACGGCTTTATACTCCCTATTGCGTTGGGCGTAATGCTGGTAGCCGCCTATCGTTCAAAAATTATAGCATCGTATAAGCAGCCTCTTTGGCTAACCATATTAGGGGTCATGGTGGTAGTCACAATGACCTGGATGAGTATTGGCGCTATTGCCCAGATGTTAGGACATTAAATTTGCGGATGAAAAAGCGGATAATCGAAAAGGTCATCCGCTTTTCTTATCCCTCCATAGAATTTCTGTTACTTGAATTTCCTTAAGTAGTTTTGAGCGCCGACCCTCAAAACCACCTACAGCTGGGCGAAAGACGCCTGGCTTGGCGGGGCATTGAACAGTTAAGATAGATAATTGATTATCTATTATTTATCTAACAGATAAAGCAATACCGGTATAGATACATTAAGTGTTTTACGAAGAGTGCGTAAAGCTTTAGTCATGTGTGCTTCAACAGTTTTTTCGGAAATGTTTAGCTCACTTGCAATTTGAGCATTGGTTTTACCTTCTTCCCGGCTTAACAAAAAAACAATGCGGCATTTTTCAGGGAGCATGCTTACACATTGTTCCAATTGTTGCTGTAACTCTTTTTCTGATAACCACTGCCCGGTGCTATCTTCAGTATAAGGTGCAGTAATGGCCAGGTAATCTATATGCTGCTGCTTACGCTGCTGCCTGGCCAGGTGGTTTATAATTTTGTATTTAACTGCAACCGATAAATAAGTAGCAACGGTATGCGTTAGCCGGATACTCTCCCGGCGTTGCCATATGCTCAAAAACACTTCCTGTACTACTTCTTCCGCTTCATGCTCATCATCCAGGCGATGCATAGCCACAGCAAATATTTTGTCCCAATAGCGATTATAAAGCTCGGTAAATGCCGCGCGGTCATCCTTACTGATAAGTTCCAGTAGTTTGCTATCTGTATAAGTTTCTGATTGATAAACTAACATTTGCCTGGTAATCCTGCTCGCTAATATGCCTGGAATTATCTGAGCCAATGTTAATAATATTTTTTCTTAAATGGTTACCACAAAATTGTAGTTGTTCTGCTTCTGGAGCATATTGTTGTTGGAGATGGGATTTAGTCTTGAGTCAGAAAAAGAACAAAATTTAAAAAAGCTCCCCGGGTTATCGCAGTACACCCGGGGAAATGCTGTAAAATTAAGTCAGTCCCAGTTTAGGTTTTACCCATCCAACAAACTTTGCAATAGAATCATCTGATTCGGGCGCACGGCCAGCTGCCATTTGAAAAGAATGCTGCATGCCGGGAAAAACATCAAGGCTCACATCAACTCCGGCTTTCCTGGCGTGCTCTGCTAACCGGAGGTTATCGTCCAAAAGGACTTCATCGCTACCCACCTGAATATAAACCGGCGAAAGACCAGTAAGGTCAGCATAAAGCGGATTTGCATGGGGGTCTTTCGCATTACCATTTTCTCCGAGAAACATGCCAGCCATGTCTTTTACCCATTCTTTGTTCAATAAAAGGTCTTTTCCATGGTTAGCTTCCATTGATCCGCCGGTTACCTCCATGTCAAACCATGCAGAAAAAGGCATAATTGCGGCTGGAACCGGCAAGCCCTTGTCACGTATCAGCAAGGCGCCGGTAACTGAAAGGCCGCCGCCCGCCGAATCTCCGGTAATGGCTATATGCTTTGCCTGGATTCCCTGGTCAAGCAGCCACTTATAGGCGGCAAATACATCATTGACCTGTGCAGGGTGCACGTGTTCAGGCGTGAGGTGGTAATTCAAAATTAGCGCCCTGC
>Ga0206988_1158_pt1 | contig 16759 bp, 15 predicted proteins | sample Alteio_BWMinCont_12_FD_153263 | JGI IMG/M metagenome (GOLD analysis project Ga0206988, IMG submission 153263) | Enriched cells from forest soil in Barre Woods Harvard Forest LTER site, Petersham, Massachusetts, United States -... | ecosystem: Environmental > Terrestrial > Soil > Temperate forest >... | reverse complement strand
CGTGGTGATCTATGGACGGAAATCACCGGTGGCCGATGGGCCAATCGGAATTTTGAAGGAGGATATGCGATTGAATCGGTCAAAATACTTCATGGCCAAAAGGAAGAAAAAGCGGATTATGTTGTGAGCGACACCCGGATGCAGGTGCGCCTCAACCGGCCCTTGCAGCCCAGCGGCGACTCGCTGGTCCTTCGGATTGCCTACTCGTTCAAAATACCCGAATATGGCACAGACCGGATGGGGATGCAGCAAACAAAAAACGGCCGGATCTATGAAATGGCGCAGTGGTACCCCCGCATGTGTGTATTTGACAATGTCGAAGGGTGGAATACGCTCCCCTACCTGGGTCAGGGGGAGTTTTACCTGGAATACGGGAATTATGACTATACCATCAACGCTCCCGCCAAACAAATCGTGGTGGGGTCCGGGGAGCTGGTGAACGCCGAGGAAGTACTGACCCCCCTTGAGATTAGACGCCTGGCCGAAGCCCGAAAAAGCGACTCGACTGTAATGATCCGATCGGAATCCGAGATAAATGACCCCAAATCAAGACCCCAGGTCTCCCGGTTAACCTGGCACTTCAAATGCAGCAACGCCCGCGATGTTGCCTGGGCCGCTTCGACATCCTTTATCTGGGACGCCGCACGCATCAACTTGCCGAGCGGAAAGAAATCCTTGGCCATGTCCGTTTATCCGGTGGAAAGCGCCAATCCTAAGGCTTGGAAGCGGTCAACCGAATTTGTGAAAGGCTGCCTGGAACTCTATTCCAACAAATGGTACGAATTTCCCTATCCGGTCGCTACCAATGTCGCAGGCAGCGTGAACGGCATGGAATATCCGGGGATCGTATTCTGCGGTGGAGGATCCGCAGGGGAAGGCCTCTGGGGAGTCACTTGCCATGAATTTGGCCATACCTGGTTCCCCATGATCGTTGGTAGCAATGAAAGGAAATATCCCTGGATGGATGAAGGCTTTAACACGTTTATCAATACGATTGCAACACAGGATTTCAATCACGGCGAATTTTACCACGGCAAACAGAATCGGCACCATCAACGCGTTTTCGGCGGCCGCACGGAAAGCATCATGACGATTCCGGACGTTACGAGTGGAGGAAACCTCGGTCTGAATGCTTATTTCAAGCCCAGTATGGGTCTCCAGCTCCTGCGCGAGCAGATCCTGGGAGAGGATCGATTTGACGGTGCATTCCGCTGGTATATCAGCAGCTGGGCCTATAAGCATCCGATGCCCTTCGATTTTTTTCATGCTATTGAAAATTATAGTGGGGAAACCCTGGACTGGTTCTGGAGGGGCTGGTTCCTGAATAACTGGCAAATCGACCAGGCGGTAGTAGGTGTGGCGTATTCGGGAAACGATACCAGCAAAGGTGCCATTATCACCATCAAAAACCTGGGACAGCTCCCCATGCCGGTGACGGCAGAAATCAAAGAATCAAACGGGATGAGCGGGCGCGTGAATCTGCCCGTTGAAATATGGGAGCATGGAGACACTTGGAAATTTTATTACCCCTCCAAAACCAAGGTAACCCAAGCAACCTTAGATCCCGACAAGGTACTTCCCGACGTGAATGAGGCGAACAACAGCCTGGCAGGAAATGACATGGCTCCTTTTAAAAAGGCAGCTGATCTCTCCATTTACGCGGGAGTGTACGCCAATACCTCCATTCCATTAGAAATAACGATTACTGCGGATAGCGGCAGCCTAAAGGCCCGGGCCACCAACCAGGGTGCATTTCCATTGGAGCAGACCGGTGAAAATACCTTCAGTTTTGATAAGGCCGACATCGTGGTGGAGTTCAGGCCAGAAAAAGGGGAATTCACCCTCCGGGAACGTGGAGAAGAATATGTATTCACAAAGAAAAAATAGCCTTTCCCGCTAAATCAAAGCCGGGTTTGCAGGAGCGTAACCTGCTCCTGCTTCCAAGCCGCGAACCGCCCTTCCAGGATCCTTCGGCGGGATTCGGAGAGCAAGTGGCCATAGAAGGCCAGGTTATGCGCGCTGGCCAATGTGAGCCCGGATAATTCCTTGCTTTTGATCAGGTGCCGCAAATAGGCTTTGCTACAGCTATTGCTGATGATTGAAGGAAAGCCATCATCCAAAGGAGAATAATCCCTCTCCCATTTTTTGTTATCTATATTCAAAATGCCACGGGAAGTAAACAGCATGGCATTCCTTCCGTTGCGCGTCGGCAACACACAGTCGAAAATATCCACACCCAATGAAATGGACTCCAAAATATTTGCCGGGGTGCCCACGCCCATTAAATACCTTGGCCTATCCTTGGGCAACAATTCACAACAATGCCCGCAAATCTCATACAGCAAGCCTGCGGGTTCGCCAACGCTCAAACCTCCAATTGCATAGCCTGATGCATCTTTCGTTTGGACATATTCCACCGATATCTTCCGTAAATCTGGATAAATCCCTCCCTGGACAATAGGAAAAAGGTATTGGCTGATCCCGTGCGGGCAAATCGTTTCCATGAATCTTTTGTGGCAACGATCCAGCCATCGGTGAGTCAGTTCCATGGATGTTTGCACATAGGCGTGTTCGCTCGGATAGGGCGCGCATTCATCAAACGCCATTATGAGATCGGCCCCGATACTACGCTGGAAATCGATGACTAGTTCGGGGGTGAACAAGTGTCTGGAGCCGTCAATGTGGGATTGAAAAGTAACCCCTTCCTCAGTTATTTTTCGGGAAGCGGACAATGAAAAGACCTGGTATCCCCCGCTATCTGTCAGGATTGGTTGGTCCCATCCCATAAAGCGGTGCAAACCTCCGGCTTCTTCGATCACATCTATTCCGGGGCGCAGGTACAGGTGATAAGTATTCCCCAAAATAATTTGGGCTTTGGCATCGCTGCGCAATTGTTCCTGGGTAAGCGCCTTTACGGCTCCGGCTGTACCCACCGGCATGAATGCGGGAGTAAGAATCTCACCGTGATCGGTAGTGATTTTTCCTGCCCGGGCGGAAGATTGAGCATCATTCCCCTGCAGCATAAATCGCAATTTTTCCGTGCGGAGGTTCATCGGTGCAAGATAGCAGGAAAGCAATTACTCCTAAATCGGACCTTCTCCTTACTTTAGCGGAAATAAGCGGACAGAAATTTGCCGCTCAATGCTGACTGCGCATGGACAAACTGCATACCCAACTGGCTTGGAGGGAGATCATCTTCGCGGGGTTTTGTTTGATTACGCTCATTCAGCTGTTCTATCACGGATGGTTTTTCCGTCGCCTGGCTTTCTACCGGGGAAAACCCAAAGAGAAATCACAACAGCATCCCGTCAGTGTCGTCATTTGTGCACGGGACGATGCGGCAAAGCTGGTAGCCAATCTGCCAGGTTCTTTGCTGCAAAATTACAGCAGCACCAACGAAGTCATCGTAGTCAACCACAACAGTCAGGATGACACCCGGTATCTACTCGACGAATTCAAGAAAACATTTAAGGGTTTGCATATCGTGAACCTCCAGCAGGAAGCCATAGGCATTTCCGGGAAAAAATACCCCCTCAGTATCGGCATTAAGGAAGCTAAATATGAGATCCTGCTGCTGACCGATTCCGATTGCGTTCCCGCCAGCGAATTCTGGATGCAAAAAATGCAGGATGGCTACGAAGAAGGCATAGAAGTGGTTTTAGGCTACGGCCCATACCGAAAGCAGCCTGGCCTGCTCAACAAGATCATCCGGTTTGAAACTTTTCATGCTGCGCTCCAGTATCTCTCCTTTGCCTTGGCGGGTACACCCTATATGGGTGTGGGTCGAAACCTTTCCTACCGGAGAGAATTGTTTCTCAAGAATAAGGGGTTCTCTTCGGTGAATCATATCCTCGGCGGTGACGATGATCTGTTCATTAATCGCGTCGCCAATAAAGAAAACACCCGGATCGTCATCGACCCGGACAGCTTCACTCTCTCGGAGCCTAAAAATACCTGGAGCGACTGGATCAAGCAGAAACAAAGACATTTCACCACAGCCAAGTACTACAAACGAAGGCACAAACTTTTGCTGGGTATCTACTCTTTTTCGCATTTTTGCTATCTTCCGTTCCTGGTGGCCAGCTTGTTCCTCTTTGACTGGAGAGCCGTTTTGGCTGTCTTCGCCCTGCGCCTGGTTTTTCAATCGGTGATTTATTTCGGAGCCATGCGCAAACTGCGAGAGCAGGACTTGTTCCCCTGGTGGTGGCTGCTGGATTTGTGGATGTTCTTTTATTATTTCATTTTCCTCCCTGCATTATGGAGAAAGCCGAGACCGGCGTGGGGCTGATTCAAAGGCATTTCCCCTCCATGTCACCGAACCAGACGCGACAGTGGGAGGCGCTGGAGGGATTATATCGCGATTGGAACAGCCGGATAAACCTCATTTCACGCAAAGATCTGGACGGCCTGTATGAAAAACACGTTCTTCATTCCCTGAGCATTGCCGCGGCTTTTGACTTGAAGGCGGGCATGCAGATTCTAGACTTGGGCACCGGAGGCGGATTTCCAGGCATTCCCCTGGCCATTTTCTTCCCCAAAGTACGTTTCCACCTGATCGACGGAATCGGGAAAAAGATTGCGGCGGTCCGAGCTATAGGGCATTCCCTGGGGCTGGATAACCTTAGCGCTGAGCAGATCAGGGCCGAAGAAATCCGCGGACGCAGGTTTGATTGCGTGGTTTCCCGGGCTGTTGCCCCCTTGCGTGAGCTCTGGGATTGGTCACTGCCCCTGTTGCGGACCCGCCCGCTCACTGCCCCCTGCGGACTGATCTGCCTTAAAGGAGGAGACCTTAGCGAAGAGTTGGTTTCCTGCTCCGTTCAGCCCCGCCTGATCCCGATCAACCAGTTATTCGAAGAGGCCTATTTCAGGGAAAAGTATGTGGTCTATGCTTCCCGGCAAAGCCGCTCCAAGGCTCAACCAGCCTGAAAAGAGCACAAATTCAGGATTACCACAAAATGGTATTTTTTATTGGGGAATTCATCACAATTTTGCAATATGCCAATTTCCGTTTGTATTGTAGATGACAACAAAGACATCCGCTCCGCACTGGAGCAAATTATTGAAATGGCGGACGGATACCGCCTGGCCGGAAGCTTTGTCGGCTCCGAAGAAGCCATGATCGGGATTCCTAAAATTAGCCCGGACGTCGTCCTTATGGATATCAATCTGGGGGATGGTGAAAGCGGAATCAGTTGCGTCCGGGAGCTAAAGCCTCAAAATCCGGAAATCCTCTATATGATGTGCACGGTGTATGAAGAAGATGAGAAAATATTTGAAGCCCTTACCGCCGGAGCCAACGGGTATATTCTAAAGAAAACCGCGCCAGCGAAATTATTGGAAGCCATCCGCGAACTCTATGAAGGAGGAGCCCCCATGAGCAGCCAAATTGCCAGAAAAATTGTTAATGCATTTCAAAACAAAACGCTTATTGACGGGCCGCCTGAAGGGGCTTCTATGGGCAAATCAATCGGAATCCTGTCCAACCGAGAAAATGAAACGCTTGAATTGTTAGCTAAAGGATTATTGTACAAAGAAATCGCCGCGCATCTTTTCATAAGCCAGGAAACGGTCCGGAAACATGTTTATCACATCTACGAGAAACTTCACGTAAACAACCGGGTGGAAGCAATCAACAAGTTCTACCGCAGGTGAGGTGAGCCTTGGCTTGAACAATCCCATTCTGGCTTGTTTCCGGAAAAAAATTACCTCAAAATGGTATTGCGCCTGATGGGAGGCCATCCTATCTTTGGGTCAAGGTTGCAAATCAGATATCGCGTTAATCATTTGCCCTATCCTTGGAAATTTGTCTTTAACTCCTAAGAACGCAAATCCTTAGTAGACGCATTAACTGATTAGCCAGGCCACCCAATAGGATGACCTGGCTAAATTTTTAATTATTACTCCGGGACGCTCACCAATGCAGCTCAAGCCGATTATTCTTTCGGTTCACGTCTGCCATTCGCTGGGATGGATCGATTTCTACTGCCCTTAGGTCCAGGAGACGACGGCTAACGTCAAAGGTATATGTCGGACTGGTCCATTTCCATGGATCCTCAACGACTCGGGGAACCCTTGCGTCCTCCGAAGGTTTGGATCCGAACATAAGGAATTGAGGTATGTAAAAAAGTTGTTTGCTCCCGTCGCTGTATTCCAATAGGACGTCCAGGGGCATGGGCATTTTGCCTAGCATCTTTAGCCGGATCCTGGAGTGCCCGTTTTCCTCCCACAAACTGTCTATGGAATAATCGATGGTCTTCGTCGTATATATCCAGTATTCTTTATACCAATCCAATTGCATACCGGACACCTTCTCCGCCACGCGAACAAAATCGCTGGCATTGGGATGTTTGAAGCGCCAAAGCCGGTAATATTCGTGGAGGATCTTGTCCCTCGTGTCAGCCCCGACAATATAACCCAGTTGCTCCAGGAACATGGCTCCCTTCGAATAGGATTCAATTCCGTAAGCAAAATTGGTATTAAAGTGGTCGGCGTGGGTCGAAAGGGGTTCTTCCAGTCCAGTATTTATGAGATAGAAATAACTCGCGTAATCGTCCGCATGAAGCAGGGGCAATGACTTCTTGTTCTTAGCAATCAGCTCTTGCAATGACTTGCTTTCCGGATGCCTGATCAGCATCTGTTCATAATAATAATTAGATACCAGATCCGTCGCATAGGTAGTAAAGCCTTCGTCCATCCAGGCATACAGCGACTCATTGGTTCCCAGCATGCCCTGAAACCAACTATGCATCCATTCATGGAAGGCGCCGCCTAGTCCAGGACCCACCAAAAGCGTGCTCATGGGATATTCCATTCCTCCGTCTCCTCCATGAACAAAGGAATATTGTTTGTATGGATATTTTCCGAATTCCTTTTCCATGAAAGGCAAAACAATCAACGCAGCATCCGCCAGGTTATTCCACGCCGTATCCTGCCGGGGATCATTGTTCTTGTTTTTATATAAGACGTTGATCACCGGGCCATTGGGAATATATCGCACCAAGTGCCGGTAAGAAGGATCTGCGGCCCACATGAAGTCATGCACATTAGGGGCAATAAAATGCCATTCCAGCTTTTCTCCCGGAGGTTGATTCACTTTGGTCCCTGGAGGCTCGTATCCGTATCCAATCTGAGCGGCATTTTGCAGATAGCCGGTACCGCCAAGGATGTACTTTCTGTCAATGGTAATCTTTACGTCGTAGTCTCCCCAGACGCCATAAAATTCCCGGGCTACATAGGGTGTGGGATGCCAGCCTTCATAATCGTATTCACACATCTTCGGGTACCACTGGCTCATGGAATACCGCACTCCAGTTTGGGGATTGTCCCGGCCGCTGCGCCGAATCTGCAGGGGAACCTGCGCTTCGAATTCCATGTCAAATATGGCCGTGGCCCTCGGTAAAATAGGCCTGATGAGGTCCACCTCCAAAATGGTTTCCTCTTCTTTAAATGGCTGGGGAATTCCATTCATCTTGAGGCTTTTCACCTTCTGGTATCCGATTTCGGAAGGGCTTAGGTGCAGGATCCGATCCTTGACTCGCGAGTCCCAGTCGGGGCGCTCGCTTATCATGGTCTTGCCCAATTCCCGGCTCCGGGAATCCATCATGCTCCCTGGCTGAAAAGCATTCCAATACAAATGATAAAACAATCTTTTAAGGGTATCCGGGGAGTTATTGCTGTATTCCAGGCGCTGCTTTCCGGTAAATCGATTGGTTGATACGTCCACGTCGACATCCATGGAATATTTCACGCGCTGCTGCCAGCGTGAAGGCTGCGCAATGACGCCTTGCAGAAATAACCCACTAAACCCAACCAGCAGGAAGAGCCGATTTCCCATGCAATAATTTTTTAGCCAGCAAAGCTCGGGAAACTTTGCGGAATGAGTGAAAAAGACAATGGAGCGGGCTAAAGAGCCAGGTTGTCCTTGATCAATTGGCCATCTTCGGCAAAAAGCAAATTTTTCTTCTGAATATCCGTTCTGGCGGCTAGAATCCGGTATTCCTTTTTATCGCCGGGAAGTAAGCGTTCATAGACAGACTTAATGGGCCAATCGGCATATTTGCTCTTTAGCAATCCATCCTTGACCGAAGCTGGTAACTCCCCGGGACGGAGTGTTTTTTCAGAGCTTTCCCAGTCGCCGTGACTGGTAAACCGCGTTTGATACCGGTCCGAGCCAAGGTCAAAACTAGCCACAAAGTCGGTTATTTTGTCCTGCCAGCTGACGTTTTTTGCGTCTGGATATTTCACCTTCAAAGCTTCGGTCACTTCCGCGGGAACCTTGCGCAACTGGGCAAAGGCAGCCGGAGCGTTCACCACTAAGACAAACATCAAGAAGGCGCTGAAATAAATTTTCATAATGCGTTTTTTTCAACCCCAAATTTCCGCTCATTCCTTCACAATCGTTCTTATAGAAACCTTAAATATTATCCTTGCCTCCTACGACGATCACAATTTCTCCACGCACTCCCTTTCCGGCAAAATATTCAGCAACCTCCCGAAGGCTGCCCCGTTTATTTTCCTCGTAGATCTTGGTCAACTCCCGGCTTACGGAACATGGCCTGTCTTCACCGAAGTAGCGGATGAGATCCAGCATCGTCCGTTGAAGCCGTTGCGGGGACTCATAAAAAATCAGGGTTCTGTCTTCTTCAGCAAGCCTTTTCAGCAGACTCTGTCTCCCTTTTTTCAGGGGCAGAAATCCCTCGAAGCAAAACCGGTTCATGGGCAAGCCGCTATTCACCAGCGCGGGCACCAAAGCCGTCGCGCCGGGCAGTGTTTCCACACGGATTCCCAGGCGTATGCATTCCCTAACCAGCAAGAAGGCCGGATCCGAAATGCCAGGCGTTCCGGCATCCGAGAGAAGGGCCATGGTCGTTCCAGCCGCTAATTGACCGGTAAGCATCCGGATCTTTTGATGTTCGTTATGCTGATGATAAGGGAGCATCTTTTTGACGATGCCGTAGGCGCGCAGCAATTTCGCCGAAACGCGGGTGTCTTCGGCAAGAATGAGATCGGCTTGCTTGAGCACTTCCAAGGCACGTAAACTGATATCCTGCAAATTGCCGATAGGGGAAGGAACAATATAGAGCATGGCAGGCAATTCAGCCCAAATGAAGGGAGGTTAGTATAGGCGCTCGGTCAAGGATAGACTCGCAATTAATTGACAGAGATCTCAAAGTATTCCATAACGGGGTTGGCCAGTAATTTTTTGCTGGCTTCTTCCGCCATTTTTTCGGCTTGCGCGGCGGAATCTGCTTCAACCAGGAGGGCGATGTGTTTACCGATGCGCACATCATGCACTGCGTGGATGCCGAGGTTCTGCAAACCGCCCATTACGGCTTTACCCTGCGGATCCAACAGCTCATCCAGGGGCATCACTTTTACCTGCACGGTGAAGATCATTGGGCTTTTTTTTGCTGATTAAAGATAAGACAATGTAAAGGAGGAAAAGTATCGGAGCCCCTAGCCATTGAAAAAGTGAAAAGGCCAGGACCCCCAATACCAGCAAGGTGATCATGGGCCAGATGCTGCCCCAGGTAAGATCCGTGAATTTCAATGCCAGCATTGGAATTTTGCTGACCATTCCCGCGCAAAGCAAGACGATCAGCCCATACAGTGCCCAACGATTCAGGAGAATGGACAACAGGGCCTGACTATTTGAATGCCAGTATATCAGCGGAAGAGTGGCAACAAGCAATCCAACGGCGGGTGTGGGTATTCCCCGAAATTCAAATTTCTGGGCCTGATCCAGATTAAACCGGGCCAATCGAATGGCAGCAGCGCAAGGCACCAACAAAGATGGCATCAGCCAGAGGACCGAAGCATCAATGCCATCTTCCTGTCTCATCAGGCTAATGCGAAGGAACTGGTAAAAGATCAGGCCGGGGGCCACGCCGAAGCTAACTACGTCAGACAGAGAGTCCAGTTGCTTTCCCAGCGGGGAATTCACCTTCAGGAGACGTGCGAGGAAACCGTCCAGAAAATCAGCCGCGGCGGCGAGTCCGATAAATAGGGAGGAAAGCCATATTTTTTCCGGCACGGAAACAAGTTGATTTCCGTCCTCGCCGTTCCAAATCGCAATACCATTCTGAAGGATAAAAATCGTAGCCAGGCAACCAAATGCCAGATTGAGCAGCGTGAAAATATTCGGGAGTTGTTTCATGATCCATGCCGGGTAGCGGGGCCACTCTGGGGGACCACCGGATTGTGCAATTCGGGTTCGAATAAACAAATATAGGGAGCCTGGGTCACTTCCTTTTTCTGGCTTTCTTTCGCAGACCATCTCCTGCAGGGACAGGTGCCTTCTTCATGAGCGATTCAATGTCATCGGCGGTGATGGGAATGCCGGCCATAAGGTCCTTATTTCCGTTTCGGGTAAGCCAGACGTCATTTTCAATTCGTACGCCCAATTGTTCTTCTTCGATATATATACCCGGTTCTACTGTCAGCAGCATTCCTGCCAGCAGCGGTTCGGTCCGCGTCCCCAGATCATGCACATCAATGCCGAGATGGTGGGAAATGCCATGATACATGTATTTTCCATAGGCCGGGTTCTCCGGACTTTGGTTCTTGATGTCAGTCTTTTTCAGCAATCCGATTTTATGAAACACCATCGTGGCTTCTTCGCCTACTTTATGGTGGTAATCGACGATGGTTATTCCTGGTTTGAGCAGCGATTTAGCGAATAGATGCAAATGGAGACATGCATTGTAAACCTGGCGTTGTCTTTTTGTAAACCGCCCATTTACGGGGACCGTTCGCGTGAGGTCCGCTGCGTATCCCCCATAGGAAGCGCCGAAATCCATCAGCACCAGCTCCCCGTCTAGGCAGACCTGGTTGTTGGACACATAGTGTAGAATCCTAGCTCGGTCACCGCTGGCGATTATACTTCCATAAGCTTCGCCGGTGGCCCTTCTCATCAAAAACTCGTGGACGATTTCCGCCTGAATCTCATATTCCATGACACCCGGGCTAATGAATTTTAGTATTCGCTGAAAAGCCAAGCCGGTAATGTCTGAGGCCTGCTGTACCACAGCTATTTCCAGTGGGGTCTTTATCGACCGCAAACCCTTCAAGATTTTGGCCGAGCGGCGGAAGACGTGTAAAGGATAGCGCTCCTGAACTTCGTGAATGTATCGGTATTCCCGCGTCGGAAAAAATCCCGTCTTACGATCATTTTCATTTGAATCCAGGTAGATTATATCCGCGAGGTGTATCCAGGCCTGGAGCAATGCGTCGAGGCTATCCAGCCAAACGATCGTTTCCATCCCGGAGATCTTCTTCGCCTCTTCGCTGCGCAATCGCTTTCCGTCCCATTTTTCTTTAAGCTCGTTGGGCCTTACGAGTACCAAAACCTCTCTGTACTTGGGGTCCGGGTGATCAGGAAAAAGGATAACCTGGCTATCTTCCTGCTCTATGCCGCTGAGCCAGAACAGATCACTATTTTGCCGAAACGGATGCGTGGCATCTCCATTGGCAGGCATCTCATCGTTGCTCACGAAAATGGCAATTGAACGAGCCTCCATTTGAGCAATAAACCGGCGCCGGTTTTGGGTAAAGAGCTCCGCCGGAAGGGGTAGGTATTTCATGATGTTTCTCTTTCAATAAGACTTAAAATTAACGGATTTGACTAGATTGGTATCCTCATTGCCCCGCCTAAATTTCTTAAAATCCTAAAACCCAACGACTTGCGGATGGCCTCTAGCTCCTACCAGTTGGTCGCCAGATTTCCAGCGCGATTCCCGAATCAGAAAAAAAAGCCGCTTAATGGTCCGATTACTTGGAAAGGAAAGGGACAATCTTTTATTTGGCAATTATAACTGGTTAGGGACAGAAAATCTTTATTCAAATTTCGGGGGACAAGGCCAAAAGTGAATTAGAAGGGCTATTTTATAATTTTTCTAAAAACAAGAGCAAGCATTCCGAAAATCAAACCAGAGAGTATAATAATTTTATCACCAATTGATGTTATGTATTCCCAGGTATGCCCACTTGAAAAGCACCCTTCAGCAGTAAACGGTTCAAATCGAACAAAGACCTCATACAAAATAAATAAGGTAATAGAAATCCAGAGAACGAATATTAATAACTTCATAGCTGAGAACGAACTATTCTATTTTTTGTCGCTTTTGGTATCTTCTTTTTTCCCTGCCAGTTTCGGCAAAGGCTCTTTTTTACCTTTAGCCTTGGGGAATAGCTTATTCATAAGGTCGCTAAAAGACCCATCTACCTTTAGCTTTTCATTGTATTTATTCGCCCGTTTCTTGGGGGGCTTCTTTGCCATCCGGTAATTCGTTTGCCGTAAGTTCAGCATAGGTTAAACGGCCTGTTAACCGCCCTAAAATTAGCTCAAAACGATCACTATCTTTCATCTTCCGGGAATTGAAACGGTAAGCAAATTCGTCGCAATACCGTTGCAGGTGTTTCGGACTGACTTGGTGATAGATTCCATAAATACCCCGTTTCAGGATACTCCAATAGTTCTCAATTTTGTTGGTCGTATATCCTTCAAATTGGTAAATGCCTTTGGAATGGTTGATAACCACATGCTTGTACTTTTCACCGACTTTGGAGTAAATAGGGGAGGCATCTGTTATTAGCGTAGTCCAGGGTTCAACATGGCTCCGAACAAAATTTTCGGCATTTTTCTTCGTTGGGCCATCCACAGCCTGCGTAATAACGACGCTATCACTATCAATAATGCCCATTACGGTTGCCTTGATATCGATTTCTTTCCCGATCTCATCGTAATGTTTCTTGTCAGCATGGCGATTCTTATTGGCTCCCCCAATAAATGCCTCATCGGCCTCGGAATCCTTTTTCATCCAAAGACTGCCATCTTCACGCAAGGCTTCCCGGATTCGATGCAGAACGAACCAGGCCGTTTTTTGTGCAATCCCCACGTCTTTGCCAAGCTGAATCGAGCTAATCCCCTTTTTATGGGCAGAGAGCAAATAAACGGCCGCAAACCATACCCTGAGCGAAATATTGGTATCTTCCGCTACCGTTCCTACCGTTACGCTATACTTCTTGTGGCACTTATTATTAGCGCATTTAAACCGCTTACCGTTTTCTATCCTGTACGATCTGTTGCACCCACAATATGGGCAAACAGGCTTGCCTCCCCATCTATGCTGTACTAAGAATTCACGGCAGGCTTGCTCATCGGCAAACTTGGTCATTAGGTCTTGGAGGTTCTTAAAAGAGGCCATAAAACATAATTGAGTACCAAAGATACATATTGTCCCTAATATATCCTAATATATTTTATACTTTTAATGATAAAATCAAAAAATAATGAGCGATATAAATCAAGATAATGCCGATGCAGATAACCATAGCACGCATGAATCTTTTGGGAGTGGGTTGAGTGAACGCGAGCCACAAAAAAAAGACTCCGAAGTAGGCAAATCCAAAACAAGCGAAAGAATCGAAAATCCAATACTCAAATATGGCGGCATTTTTATTAAATGGGTTGGCTATGGTTTTGTTAAATGGATTCGACACGATAGAATAAATCTTTGCCTTGCTATACTCACTTTTTGTATTCTTATATATTATAGTCGATTGTATAAGCAGTCCGCAAAACAATTTGAAACAATAAATGAGCCTCTTTTGGCTGTTGGGGGTGGTATAGGCCTTTCCAATTGGCAAAATATTGATAGCTTCTCGATCATTACATTTTGGATACACAATATCTCTACGAAAGCAATCTTGATAGAAAAATGTATTTATGGATTGAGATGCGATACCACAGACACAAAGAATATTTTTTCGGAAAGAGATACAACCAATGTATTTATCAATCCTTCTCCGGAATACATATCCACAAAAATTGATTACCCGAAAGTTGATAAGTTTGATAGAATATTTAAAAACAACCCAATAACTAAAAAATCCTTCGCTGATGGGATAAATACTTTTTTTGGCGTTATTTTTTATAGAGATTATCTTACTGGTAACCGTAAGTATTATATTTTTTCTGCCAGAATCGCACCCGATACCGAGTTGTCCGGCCTTCATAGACTTGCGCAAACATATTTGACTTCCAATACATACGAATTGCCACTTTATAAATCTAAAAAATATAAAGAGTTCGTTGGGAGTAAATAGTTTTTTTGATGTCCCTAATAGGTGATAATTGCCTTTTATTTAAACGAACGACTGTTAGTTAAATATCATGGCAACGATATACAAATTTACACCGATTATCTTTGGTGTCATTTCCCTTCAATCAACCTTCTTTCAAATGGACCTCCAAGTAGTCTTAATTGGAGTTATAGCCCTTTTGGGGGCTGCTATGGCTTTTTTACCCCTATTTAAAGATGTGCTTGTGGATAGGTCTCAAAAAATAATTTGGTCCAATATCTCATGGTCCGGATGGGTAATTTTCGGGTTACTGGCTATGTGCGTAATTCTTACAATGTGGAAGGAAAAATTAGATAGGGATGAAATAAAGGAAAACAACGCAACGGCAATTCAAAATGCAGCCAGAACACATACCCAGGATTCAGTTCGATCCGAAAGAGATATAGGTAATTTATCTAATCAATTAAAACAAGCCCGAGACACCATTTTGCGGGACAAGGGAGAGGAAGTAGAAAAAATCCATCATGTTGTTGATTCAATGAATAGCAATTCAGAAAACGCCATAGTAGATAGATATATTATTTTGGCGTTTAATAAAATAGATTCAGTTAAAAAAACAAACAAAACCCATCCGTCGAAGGTTTACATCCTTTTAGGATATAACAGCAATGGTGAGACCCTTGCATCCAAGCTGAGAGCTTCTCTAGAAGCCCGGCATTACACAGTAATATGGGCTTCACCAACAGCTTTATATTTTAGAGGAATACGGGTAATGAACTACTTCGGAGAAATATCAATTTGGATTGGAACCATCTAAGAGTATTCATTTATATTTTTCATTGATTGTGCTAAAATGGCTTAATAAATTGGGCATAACTCGGGAACGGATTTATTTGAAAGTGTATTACTTTCAACAAACCCATCCGTTGGAAAAATTGATCCGAGAAATTCAAGAGATAATCGGAGATTATCGAAGAGACGAAGGAATTGGAATTTCCATTGAACATATTGAACAATGGATAAACCAATTTGATAAGCCAGATAGAGAATTTATTCTTTATGAGTTAAATCATATTCTAAAGCGCAGATACATTTCTAAAGAAATGGCGCGGAAAATGATTAAAATCAAAATAACTAGTCTGGCAAAGAATCGGGAATATCAGACGCCACAGGAGTTTTTGAAGAATTGTTGTTTTATCAGTCATCAGCCAGCAGGTAAAAGCCAAAGAGTTCTTTTGGCATTCGTAGATGAAATTCTAAAAGAGAATTTCAATATGAGTTTAGGGGATTGTAATTGCCGCGATCCGCTATTCTATATCTATTTTGATGATATATTATGCACGGGAGACACTTTATTCAAAGCATTCGCCATGCCACCAAGCAAAGGCTGGTATTTTCAATTGGCCGAAGGAGGCAAGACCAATTTCGATAATGTATTGGAAAGAAACGCTCATATTATTTGGGCCTACTTTTCAATACACGCGCACGGTGCAAAAAGCGCAGAGCAACGATTGATTCACGCAATGAGTGGGAGAAGACCTATGATTATCAGATCATTTAATCCAAACTATTCTATAGATAATGATATTTCCAATCCTGACTCACCTCTTTCATTCTTGTGGCCGCTTGAGTCAATAAAGGATGAGCAAATAGCAGCTTGCGAAACACATATAACAGAAAAAATTACAAAGCATTTCGAGCAAAAAGCTTGGACTGTACCGCCGAAACATTTTTATAGACCCGCTGGCCGCCCAAGAGAAGAAGTCCTATTTACTTCTCCAGCAGATCGGACTAATTTCGAAAGAATTATCCTTAAGAAAAGCATTGATGTATATAATACAGCGAAGAAAGATGAACCACGAATGAGACCATTAGGCTATGGACTAGTTAGTGACATGAATTTTGGATTTGGGGCATTAATTTTCACTTGGAGAAATGTGGCATTTAATGTTCCAATGATTTTTTGGTATGAACATAGAGGATTCATACCACTTTTCAAGCGAAATTTTATTAGCTACTAGACGAGGGCCAATCAAAAGAGATTTGGTATTAAGATAGCTTCCGTAAGTGGTAAATAACAAATTTTAGCATTACCAATGATACAAAAGAAAATATATAGGAAAGTTGACTCTTGCGTGTTCAAGAGAAATAATGAGGAATTTGGGGCGCTTTCAAATATGTCTAATTTCCCACTTACAATTAATACTCACTTGGTGCCTACATCAGAGGCGTTATATCAATCATGCAAATTCCCATTTAACCCAGATATACAAAAAAGAATAATTGAAGAAAAAAGTCCAATGAAAGCAAAAATGATTTCAAGGAAATATTTTGCTCTTTGCCGTAAGGATTGGGAATTTGTGAGAGTAGATGCAATGCGATGGTGCCTCCAAGTTAAATTGGCACAACATTATATCAGATTCGGAGTGGAACTTGCAAAAACAGATTCTAAATTTATAGTAGAGAATTCATCAAAGGATGCTTTTTGGGGTGCTATCCCTAATATGGACGGCACAATTTATTCCGGACAAAATGTACTTGGCGAATTATTAATGGATTTGAGAAAAATATTATTGTCGAAGGACAATGCCTCCTTACTTGTCGTTGATGCCTTTTTAAAATTTAACGAATACGATATACTGTCCAACGCCGGTACGGTACGCAGCGAAGTAGCCAA
>Ga0206988_1157_pt1 | contig 16841 bp, 13 predicted proteins | sample Alteio_BWMinCont_12_FD_153263 | JGI IMG/M metagenome (GOLD analysis project Ga0206988, IMG submission 153263) | Enriched cells from forest soil in Barre Woods Harvard Forest LTER site, Petersham, Massachusetts, United States -... | ecosystem: Environmental > Terrestrial > Soil > Temperate forest >... | reverse complement strand
ATGGGAAGCACAGGCCTATTATTCGCTGGCCGAACATATTGCCAAACTGGACATGATTGTAAGCGAGGGCTTTTTTATAAAGCCCAAAAGCGATACCATTGTTGCCAATGTTGATACAGGACTCATCAATCTGAATAAAAAATATAAAAAGCCTGTGTTGATGACGTTATCAAACTACGTTAATATTAACAATGCCAATGGCGGATATGATAGTAAAGATGTTGAGCGCATTATTAAAGTTAAAAAGCTTCGTGTTGAGTTTATACAAAGCATTGTTCGTCAGCTAAAAAGATTTAATTTCCAGGGCGTTAACCTTGACTTTGATGAAATTAAAGACCGCAACAGCAAAAATTATATTGCCTTTGAAAATGATCTGTACGCCATATTGCACCCTGCCGGCCTTTTAGTAACACAAAACGTAATACCGGACGATGAGCAATTTAACCTTGAACGGTTGCAGCATGTAAACGACTTTTTGTTTGTTATGGCTATTGATCAGCATAACGAAAACAGCAATGCCGGCGATCTCTCAAACCAGCACTGGGTTGAAAAAATACTGGATGATGTTTGTACCCGCATTCCAAGTGAAAAAGTAATATTAACGGTTGCAGGCGGAGCATATGACTGGCCCGAAGGCAGCGTAGGGAAAGCAATAGGTTATCCACAGGCCATAAGCGTTGCGCAGGAAAATAAAAGCAAGATCACTTTCGACCCCATGTCGGCAAATCTTCATTATACTTATTTTGATGATGATAGTTTAGAACATACTGTATATTTTACCGATGCTGCTACTAATTTTAACATTATCCGCCAGGCCGATGACTGGGCTACGGGTGGTGTTGCTTTGTGGCGTTTAGGATCGGAAGATCCCCGTTTATGGACATTTTTTCAGAAGAATTTATCGATTGATTCATTAAGAAAAACAGGGATAGATGTAAAACGATTAACCACGGTAGGCTCAAACAATAAGATCAACTATGATGGTGACGGGGAAGTACTTGACCTGATAACCACACCAACTACGGGACTGATTGATGTGAGGATGGATACAACTAATTTTGTTATAACCAATCAAAGCTATCTCAGGTTACCAACCAAATATGTAATAAAGAAATACGGTTACGCACCGGGCAAAATAGTTTTAACGTTTGATGATGGCCCCGATCCTGATTATACACCCCGCATTTTAGATATTTTAAAACGTGAGCATGTACCGGCTGCATTTTTTGTAGTAGGTTCAATGGCCGAAAAAAATATCTCCATCCTTCGCAGGGAGTTTGAAGAGGGATATGAAATTGGCAACCATACTTTTTTTCATCCTGATATTTCTACTGTTAGCATACAACGGGTAAACCTTGAATTAAACGCAACCCGAAAGCTAATTGAATCGGTAACAGGCAGAAGCACCATATTATTCAGGCCTCCGTTTAATGCGGATGCTGAGCCGCAAACGCTGGCTGAGGTTATCCCTGTGGAGGAGAGCCGTAAACAAAGCTATATTAACATTGGTGAATCAATTGATCCATGGGATTGGCAGCCAGGCGTAACTGCTGATAGTATTATTGCCCGCACCATCAGGCAAAAAGATGCGGGGTCAATGCTGTTGCTACACGATGCCGGGGGTGATACCCGTGAAGAAACGATAAAAGCATTACCAGAAATTATACATTTTTTCAAAAGCCATGGTTATAAATTCACCACAATAGCCGATGTTTTAGGTAAAACCAAAGATGATCTGATGCCGCCGATTAAAGACGATGCTAATTCAGGCGTATTGGGTTCATTATATAACCTGCTGATCCAATTCTATTTTTACGGTAATTGGTTTTTACTTTACCTTTTTCTGTCTGCTATTTTTCTTGCCGTTGGGCGTGTGATACTTATTGGAGTACTTGCTATAAGGCAATATAGCGATGACAAAAAAATAAACCGTACCGTTGTCGATCTATCGTCGCTGCCACCAGTAAGTATAATTGTGCCGGGTTATAATGAGGAGGTTACTGCTATAAAAACCATCCAAAGCTTACTTAAAACAGAGTATAATATATTCGAGATAATTTTTGTTGATGACGGATCAAAGGATAAAACATTTGAGCTTGTTAACGATGCTTATGGAAAGCATCCTTTGGTTAAAGTATTAACAAAACCAAACGGAGGCAAGGCATCGGCATTAAACTTTGGAATTAGCCACGCACAATATGAGTTTGTAGTTTGTATTGATGCAGACACCCAGCTTAAAGACGATGCTATATACCATCTGATGACTTATTTTACAGATGATGAAATTGGTGCGGTAGCCGGTACGGTTAAAGTAGGCAATGAAAATAACCTGATTACCCGCTGGCAGTCTATCGAATATATTACGGCCCAAAATATGGATCGTCGCGCTTTTGACCTAATCAATAGCATCACTGTTGTTCCGGGCGCTATAGGAGCATTCCGCAAGTCGGCTATAGATAAAGCCGGCGGCTTTACTTATGATACCCTGGCAGAGGATTGCGATCTTACCATGCGCATATTAAAGCAGGGCTATATAGTTAAAAACTGTGCCGAAGCTATTGCTTATACTGAAGCTCCTGAAACGCTTAATGGTTTATTAAAGCAACGTTTTCGCTGGAGCTTTGGCGTAATACAAAGCTTTTGGAAAAACAAGGATGCGCTTTTTAATAAAAAATACAAATTTTTTGGCATGGTGGGTATGCCAAACATCCTTGTCTTCCAAATCATTTTGCCTTTATTCTCCCCCATTGCCGACCTGACAATGATATTTGGATTAATGAGCGACAAACCCGGTAAGATCCTGATATTTTACGCAGCATTTGTAGTGGTAGATCTGATAGTGGCTATTATTGCATTCCGGATGGAAAAGGAAGACTACAAAAAGCTCATATACATTATACCGCAACGCTTTATATGGCGCCAGCTGATGTATTATATATTATTCAAATCAATACGTAAAGCCTTAAAAGGCGAGCTTAGTGGCTGGGGCGCATTAAAACGCACAGGGAATGTAATTATTAAGAAGGATGTACCTGTTAATAGTGATTAGAGGCTGGAGATAAGAGATTAGTTGTTGGAAAGGTGTGGTAAGCAAAGCGATGGAGGTATAAACAGGTATGATAACTCATTTTATGGAAACACCAGTGCTTACGGTAATTGATATTAGCAATAAAACGGCTGAAATTAACGAGTTATATAAAAACCTGCCACTTACTTTTATTAACGACCATGTTATAAGGGTTAGCGTTATGACTCAGCCATTTTACTGGCATTTACATCCAAATTCCGATGAAAGTTTTTTAGTGCTTGAGGATCTCTGCTTATTGACCTGGAAAATACAACGATAGAGTTATTACCAGGTCAATTATTTACTATTCCAAAAAACATCAGGCATCGTACAAGGCCTGGTGGCAGCAAGTCAGTGAATCTCACATTTGAGCTTAAGGACATAGAAGCTGTAAAGACCGATGATCCGGAAGATATTACCAAATCTTAATCTGCCTCTCTGCGGACTAAACCTTCTCTATCAAACATACCGCGTAAGCAACAACGCCTTCCTCTCGGCCTATAAAGCCCAGTTTTTCGTTTGTGGTGGCTTTTATGGAGATATCATCGGTATCGATACCTGCTGCCTTGGCTATATTGGCTTGCATAGCAGGAATGTGCGGGTTTATTTTGGGCGCTTCAAGGCATATCATTGCATCAATATTATTTATTTCCCAGCCTTTTTCTCTTAACAGCTTCATTACGTGCTGTAGTAGCACCAGGCTGCTGATACCCCGCCACCGTTCATCTGTATTTGAAAAATGGTGGCCAATATCGCGCAGGTTAGCTGCTCCTAACAACGCATCGCAAATGGCGTGTAACAACACATCGGCATCTGAATGTCCAAAAGCACCTGCATGGTGCTCTAAATTAACTCCGCCTAAAACAAAGGGATGTTGTTCTTTTAACTGGTGCACATCAAACCCAAATCCTACTCTTATTTTTCCCATTATCTTTTACGGGCGTTTTTATCACCGCCAAAGCTGGCTGATATGGTAAAACGTAAAGTATTTGCTAATGGACTATTTTGCTGGCTGGCAGCAAGGTATGAAAAGTCGAAAGTGTAGCTATCATACTTTAAACCTATACCAGTAGTTAAATAATGCGCTCCGCCTTTGCTGGCGTTTTGATAAAAATAGCCTGCCCTTATTGCAAATAGCTGGTTATACCAGTATTCAAAACCTGGTGAAATGGTGATCTCCTTTAATTCTTCGCTAAAGCCGCCTGGAGCATCGGCAAATGAGCCAAAAATACCGGCAGGAACTGAAATATTATCATCCTTCCCCTTTATAATATTTCCATTAGCGTCGCGTATTGGAGGGGTTGGCACTAAGAGCTTATTAAAATCAACAGTAAAGGTTATTTGGTTATAATCATCAAGGTTTATGGTGTTAGCCATGCCTATTTTTAAATTAGCAGGCAAAAAATATTTAGGACCGGCATCGCTATAGCTGATCTTTGAACCAATGTTTGAAATATTTGTACCGAAAGCAAAAATGGCATCCGTCCCAAACTCCTGCAGCGGTTTATTGTAATATAACGATACGCCTGCTGATAGTGCATTACCAGCCTTAGCCTGCTGCCCTGATCCGGTTGCAAAATAAGCGTTTGAGAGACTGGAATGGATAAAACCAACAGTTAAGCCAAGCGAAAGGCTTTCGCCAAACTTTCGGGCGAAAGAGGTGTTTATTAAAAATTCATTGGGCGTGTAAGTACCCTGGTTATTCTGGCTATTGTCTGTAAGCTGGATACTGCCATAATTAAAATAGCGCAATGATGCGCCAATGGCATTACGATCATCAAGCTTATGTGCATAACTTAAATAGGATAAACTAATATCAGGGACCAATTGCCGCAACCATGGGCTGTATGACAAAGCAACATTATCATTATTTTCAAGATACGCCAGCTTGGCTGGGTTCCAGTAGTTGGCATTCACATCAGGCGTTAATGCAACGCCTGCATCCCCCATTGCTCCTGAGCGTGAATCGGGTGTAATATTTAAAAAAGGTACTGCCGTAGGTATAGCTGTTGAGTAATTTGAGCCATTAGAGCTTGTTTGTGACATTGCCAACACAGGCAGTAAAACCGAGGAACAAATAATAATGGCTTTGCTGTATAAAAACTTCATTTGTGAAATTTACGCTTACTTTTAAAGTAATAAATATATGCTAATTGCAATCTATTACGTACAAGTGCGCAAATAAGTTTTCCACCAAAATATTTAAGGAAAACGCAACTCATAGCTAAAGTTTTTCGTTTAAAAGGCGATAAGGTTTTAATTTCTTTTAAAGATTAGGGTTAAAAAATTAGCATTTTAGGCAAAATGTCTTAAATTTACCCTTCAAATTAACTGTAAGAACATGAAAGTACTTTTTACTAAAACTGCAATAGTACTGTTGGGCGTAGGCGCGGCACTGAGCAGCTGCAGTAAACATCAGCAATCTGAAAAAACCGGGATGGCTTATAACGACAAAACAAATGGTGGTTATGAGCGGTTCAGGCAAACACACCCTTCGCCAGGACCAGGGCTTATCCCTATTGAGGGCGGTACTTTTGTGGTGGGTGGCAGTGCAGACCAGGATGTTACTTATGACTATAATAATGTAAAACGCAGGGTAACTATCCCTTCTTTTTACATGGATGAAACAGAAGTTGCCAACCAAGACTGGCTTGATTACCTGCACTGGATAAATATTACCTATCCGCAGGATCATGAATTGTATTATAATGCCATTCCGGATACATTGGTATGGCGCAAGCCCCTATCTTATAATGAGCCTTATGTTGATAACTATTTAAGGCACCCGGCCTTCCAGGACTACCCGGTTGTGGGTGTTACCTGGGATCAGGCACAGGATTATTGCCAGTGGAGAACAGATCGTACAAACGAGAATATTTTGCGCGAACGTGGAAACCTGGTAGCATGGAAAGATATGGGTGGTACAGGTAAAGGCAAAAATGCTACCCCTGCCCCTACAAATAAAGAACCTTTTAATACTGACGTATATTTAAACGGACAAATAAGAGGCGCCGGAGTTGACGGTAAAAAAATGCTGCCTGATTTAAGCCCTAATGCAAAAGCAGCAGTTGGTGCAAATGGTAAAGGCGGCGGTAAAGCCGTGAGACCTGTACGTTTGGAAGACGGGATCTTAAAACAAGGTTATCGCTTACCATCAGAAGCTGAATGGGAATATGCAGCGCTTGCTTTAATAGGCAATACTCAATTTGAAAACATTGACGATAATAAAGTTTATCCATGGAATGGCTTAGGTGTCAGATCATCAAAAAAAGCTACCCGCGGTTTAATATTGGCCAACTTTAAACGTGGCCAGGGTGATAATGCCGGGGTTGGCGGATACCTGAATGATAAGGCAGATATTACTGCTCCTGTAAGGCAATATCCACCAAATGATTTTGGTTTATATAATATGGCCGGAAACGTAAATGAATGGGTACAGGATACATATCGCCAAACCTCATTTGAAGAGTTCGATGATTTTAACCCGTTCCGTGGTAATGAGTTTACCAATAAAAGATTAGCTGACCCTACAAAAGGCCTTTATGCTAAAGATAAATATGGCAAGCCTATTAAGGATCCATCAAAATCAAACAAAAAGATGAAGTACAGCGAGCTGATTGCCTTACAACAGGCACAGGCTACTGGAACTGATCCAAACGCGGCGCCGGGCACAGCCGCACCTGCAGGAACAGCTCCTGGTGCTACCGCAGCTACTTCGGCTATACCAGGCCAAAAGAATGATTTGGCAGGCAAACCTTATAATGCAGATTACAGGGGTTACAATGATACGGTAAACACCGCATTATATGGTAAAACCACGTTGGTTAATGACCATTCAAAGGTTTACAAAGGTGGTTCATGGAATGACATGGCATTTTGGTTAAATCCTGCAACCCGCCGTTTTATGAACGAAGATGATGCAAGTGCCGAAGTTGGTTTCCGTTGCGCAATGACGTTGGTTGGCGCTCCTGAAATTCACCCTGAAGGCAAACCACATTACAGTGTTAAAAAAGCAAAGCCTTATAAGGCCACCCGATAACCTTTGGGGAAATGATATAAAGAAAAAGCGCTCCAAAACGGAGCGCTTTTTTTGTGTGTACCCGAGTTATCAAAACATCAATAAAACCTGCCCTTTTTCTACTTTATCACCGGGTTTTATTTTAACCGTTTTAACTACAACATCAGCTGCGGCTTTAATAATATTTTCCATTTTCATAGCTTCCAGCACAAACAGGTTATCGCCCTTTTTAATTTCCATCCCCTCGGTAACAAAAACCTTAAGCACCATACCCGGCATTGGCGCTTTCACTTCGCTAACTTTTGCAGCATTTAAGCTGCTAAGGCCCAATTTATCAAGCAAAATATCAAACTGATCTTTTGCTGTAACGGTGTAAGTATTATTATTTACTTTAATTTCGGCTGTCTTTCCCATGGGGTCAAAGCTAACCACCTCTGCATTGTACGATTGCAGGTTATTTATAACATGAAACGCAGAAGAATTTAACTGCCGGATATCAGCATTTATTTTTTCACCATTTATAAACAGCACATCCCCGTCCATGGTTATGTCGTAATTGTATTTATCATTCGCCTTTACCTGGAGCATTTTTTTTAGATATGAGATGTTAGATTTGAGACAATTCCAAAATCAAACATAGTCAAAAAATCAGTTCAATCATTTAAATCAGTCGAAATCTGTGATACTTACTGCGTTAACACATACTGAATCATATTAGCACCCATTTTAAGAGCCTTTACGCGATTTTCCTGCGTATCGTTGGCGTAAGTGCCATAATCTTCCCAACCATTGCCTAAATCGCACTCATAGGTATAAAAACATACCAGTCTGCCTTTGTAGATCAGTCCGAAACCCTGGGCTCTTTTACCATCGTGCTCATGAATTTTTGGCAAGCCGTTAGGGAAGGGAAATTTTTGATGATAGATAGGATGATTTAACGGCAACTCTACAAAATCAAGCTCAGGGAAGACCTTTTTCATCTGTGGGCGGATAAACTGATCCAGTCCGTAGTTATCATCTATATGCAAAAAGCCACCGCCGGTTAAGTACTTCCTCAGGTTCCGAACATCCTGGTCTGAAAATATAACGTTCCCATGCCCAGTCATAAAAATAAAGGGATAGTTAAAGATTTCCGAGCTACCCACCTCCACCACTTCATCTTCCTGCTGGAAATTGGTTTTTAAATTATCATTGCAGAATTTGATCAGGTTAGGCAGCGCCGTCCTGTCACCATACCAATCGCCGCCACCGTTGTACTTAAGCTTGGCCATTTTGTAGGTGGGCGCGTTGAAACTGCTGATTGATATCAGCAATACCAGCGAAGCAATTATAGCGATAGCTTTTTTCATGTTCTTTTAATTGCGCTTTGTCATTCTGAGTGAGAGCGAAGAATCTTATCCAATTGATAGGTCGTCGTCATACTTATCTAACGTTCCTGTCCCGCGTTGAAGATTCTTCGCTCTCGCTCAGAATGACAAAAATCTTTTAATAAATTTTCTATTACTCTATTTCGGATTCCTCAGGATTTTAATCAACCAACCCTATTTAAAAAATTCACTTCAAAACAAGCCTCCAAAGCGCCTGTCTCTGTTCTTAAACGACTTTCACCTAAAGTTATGGCTTTAAAATCGTTTTTTAAAGCATCATTAATTTCAGTGGGCGTAAAATCACCTTCGGGGCCTATCAGTATTAAATAATTACCATTCGTAATAAGTTCACTTTTCAGGTTCATTTTATCGCCTTTATCGCAATGTGCAATAAACTTTTGCCCGGTAAACGGTTTTGCCAATAATTGGTTAAAAGTCATCGGTTCATTCAAAACCGGGTGGTATGCTTTTATAGATTGCTTTATTGCTGATGTTATAATTTTATTAAGCCGTTCAACCTTTGCCTCCTTACGCTCTGATCGCTGGCAAATTATTAACGAAATTTCATCAATGCCTATCTCTGTGGCCTTTTCCAAAAACCACTCGGTACGTTCAATATTTTTTGTGGGGGCAATTGCTATATGCAAATAATGATTCCGCTTATTAAACGCCGCAGTAACCGAATTTATTTGAAGGATTGTTCTTTTTGGATGGGCATCCAATATACTGGCAGCATAAAGGCTACCTTTACCATCAATTAATTGTACTTCATCGCCTTTTTCAAGCCGCATTACCCTTATGGCATGCTTGCTCTCCTCTTCGTTAAGAAAATACTGCGGATGTGAGGGGTCAATATCAGGCGTATAAAAAAGTTGCATGGGATGAAAGCTAAAAGCTGAAAGTATAAAGCTGAAAGCGATAAATTAAGTTAACGATTTTTGTAAATAAATATTGAAAAGCAGACTAATGTAAATCTACAGCATCTTCTTCATTTATCAGCAGTTCAAGCTTAACCGCTTCAATGTTTTGGTCTGATTTTTTGAGTACAGTAATGTTATACCCGTTCGACTCTTTTTGTTCGCCAACATCAGGGATCTTTCCAAAAATATCACCTAACCAGCCTGATACCGTATCAAAGTCGCCGTCTTCGGGCAGATCATGCGGTAAATGCTCGTTTACATCATATATGGGTGCAAGTGCATTTACAATAAACTCCCGGTCGTTCACTTTTTCAACTATAGGCTTTTCTTCATCATACTCGTCCTGGATCTCACCAACCAGCTCTTCAACAATATCTTCCAGCGTAACCATGCCTGCTGTACCGCCAAACTCATCAGATACAATAGCAATCTGGATGCGCTTTTGCTGCAGCTCGGCCATTAAATCATTGATCTTCTTAGTTTCAGGAATAAAATAGGGCTTACGGATGATATTTTTTAATACGATAGGTTCATTACGGGCAAGCAAAGGCAAAATATCCTTGGCATGAACTATTCCGATTATCTTATCAATAACATCATCATATACCGGCATCCGTGAGTAGCCTTCGGTTATGATCATTTGTACCAGTTCATCCTGTTCGGTATGGATTTCGACACCTGAGATCTTGGTACGGGGAACCATTATATTTTTAACTACCCGTTCATTAAAATCAAAAACGTTCTGGATCAGCTCATGCTCGTTTGAATCAAGCGCACCCGTTTCTTTTCCCTGCTCCAGCAAATATTGCAGCTCTTCTGAGCTGTGGCTTGTTTCGCCTTGTACGGGGGTTATGCCAATAAACTTTAAAACAACATTTGCAAAACCGTTTAACAGCCATATTATAGGCTTAAAAACAGCAAAGAAAACGCGCAGCGGTAAAGAAATAGCCATTACCGTACGTACCGATCTTTGGATAGCTATTGATTTAGGAGCAAGCTCGCCAAAAACAATATGGAATACGGTGATGGATGCAAACGCTACAAAATGGCTGGTATCAACAATAAGCCCTGATTTGATGTTTAATCCAAAAAATAAGAACACCCTCAGCATTAAGGCCGTTACTACCGACTGACCAACCCAACCCAAAGCGAGTGAAGCTATGGTGATACCGAGCTGTGTAGCGGCAAGGTAACCGTCAAGGTTGTGCATAATGGTGCGTGCAACTTTTGCCACCTGGCTGCCCGATTTTGCTTTAAGTTCAATCTGCGATCCGCGCACACGTACCATAGCAAACTCCGCGGCCACAAAAAAGCCGTTGAGCAACACCAGGAAAAGGGTAAGGAAAAGATATAAACCGTTTATTTCAAGCTCGGGGCCCATATATTAATTATTGGTACACAGGAAAAGTAGACTTATACAATTCCATACTCTCAGTTATTACTTTATGTGCGTATCGTAAGCCCAGCAAATGTTCAATAGTTACGTTTTTACCTTCCAGCTTTTTGTAATCCTTAAAAAAACGAACAATCTCAGTCATAGCATGCGGAGGCAGTTCTGCAAGGTCATTGATATAATTTACCGACATGTCATTTTTTGCTACCGCGATAATTTTATCATCCTGTTCGCCATTATCAACCATGTGCATAACGCCCACTACCTTAGCTTCGATGATTGACATTGGGAAAACATCAATTGAGCAAAGAACAAGAATATCAAGCGGGTCATGATCATCGCAATAAGTTTGCGGGATAAAACCATAATTAGCTGGATACATTACAGAAGAAAATAAAACACGATCAAGCTTTAGCAAGCCCGATTCTTTATCAATTTCATATTTAGCCTTTGAACCTTTTGGTATTTCAATAATAGCGTTAACAATTTCAGGAACATTATTACCAGGAGAAACCTGGTGCCATGGATGTTGTGTACTCATTTAAATTTTTTATTTTAACTCCTTAACACTTCGCTTGGTTACCATTTGCTTTATAAAAGCTATAACCAGCGGGATTGTTGTAATTATTATCAATCCGATAATAATATACTCCATATAATCTTTTATCTGCGGATACTTTCTGCCCAGGAAATACCCGGTTAAGGTAAAAGTATTTACCCATGCAACACTGCCGATAATGTTATACAGTGTAAACTTTTTCAGATCAACTTTAACAACACCTGCAAAGATAGGTGCAAAAGTTCTAATTATTGGGAAAAATCTACCTAAAACCAATGCCATGCCGCCATATTTTGTGTAAAAATCTTCTGCAAGCTTTACATAACGTTGTTTAAAGAAGATAGAATTGTTTTTGCTGAACAGTTTTGGCCCCGTTCGGTAACCGAACCAGTAGCCGGTATAGTTACCTAAAACCCCCGCAGCTATTAGTGAAAATATGAGCGTATAGATGGATACGTTGAGCCTGCTACTGGAGCATAAAAGGCCGGACATAAACAATAGATAGTCGCCCGGTAAAAAAAAACCGAAAAACAGGCCGGTTTCAGCAAATACAACAATAAGCAAAAAGTAAAACCCTAAGCTTATGATGGATTGAGCGTCCGTTAAATTTTGAAGGTATTCCCAAAAATTGTCCATTCACTATATCCGTAAAGCTACAAATATTATCTTAATTTGTAATACTTATGTTACAGATTATATCAACTGTGAAATAAAACCAGGGTAAATACCAATAAGGATAGTTACCAATGCCGAAAAACCAAGCACCAATTTATAGTACACAGGGATATTAAGCTCGGCACGCTCGGCATCTTTAAAGTACATGGCCACGATTACCCTGAAGTAATAGAATATGCTGATAATGGCATTAACAACAGCCAAAATAACCAACCAAACCTGGTAATGCTTTAAAGCTGAGGTGAACATAAAGAACTTACCTATAAAACCCGCTGTTAAAGGGATACCCGCTAATGAAAGCATTGCAATAGTTAATACAAGTGCAAGGAAAGGATTCTTTTTTGAGAGGCCGTTAAAGCTTTCAAAGTTATCGCTGCCTGATTGTTGCTGAACCAATATCAATGCGCCAAACGCTATTATAGATGCGATAGAATATGCGGTAGCATAAATTAATACGGAGCTTCCTGAACTTGCTCCTAACGCCACTATTGCAAAGAGCAGATAACCCGCATGCGAAATGCTTGAAAACGCCAGCATCCGTTTAAAGCTTTGCTGATAAAGGGCGGTTATGTTGCCAATAAATAAGGTTATTATTGTAATTACCAGCAGCACTGGTACCCAAAAATCTGAAAGGGGTGCAAAGCAGGAAGAGAATAAGCGTAAAAATGCTGCAAAGCCGGCTGTTTTTACTACTGTTGACATGAAGGCAGTAATAAGTGTCGGCGAGCCTTCATATACGTCGGGCGTCCAGAAATGGAACGGAGCCGCACCAACTTTGAAACAAAGGCCTACAATAATCAGCAGGATGCCTGTGTAAAACATTGGTGTAATATCTTTTGCGTGGGGATGTTCTAACACCCAGTCGCGGATAACTTCAAGGCTAAACGAGCCGGTTGCGCCATAAATAAGGGCAATACCGAACAATAAAAACCCTGTTGAAAAAGCGCCCATCAGGAAATATTTTAAAGCAGCTTCATTTGAAGCAAAATCGCTCTTTTTAATACCTGCCAGGATATATAAGCTTACCGACATGATCTCGATACCTATAAACAGCATGGTTAAGTTATAGAAAGAAACCATAACTATAATTCCTGCCAGCGAAAAAAGGATAATAGCATAATACTCGGCAACGTGGCTGCTGATTCTTTCAAAATATCCCCGGGATAAAAATATGATCAGGATAGTTGATATAATGGTAACTCCCGAAAATGCGATGGAAAAATTGTCAAACAGCATCATGCCATGATAAATAGGCACTGCACTATCGTTCCATTGTGAAACTGCAAAACCCAAAGCTGCCAGCAAACCAATAATAGTAACCGGTAACAAAGCTTTTTGAGCTTTGTATAAACCTAAATACAGAAGTACAATAGGTAAAACGGATATGATAATTAACGTATTCATTATTTTAGTTGCGGAAATTTAGGATTCACTACATTAAACAGGTGAGTAACCGCTGCTTCAGAGATGTGCAAAATAGGCTGCGGGTAAATACCAATAATAATTATTAAAGCGCAAATGATAGAAAGCGCCAATGTTTCTGAACCGCTAATATCGGTAAAAGTTACAGTTAAGGTATTAGTTGGGCCGTGCATTACTTTTTTATACATACGCAGCATATAAACAGCGCCAAATATCATAGTTAAGCCTGCGGCAGTAACCATCCAGATATTCCATTGAAAAACACTGCTCAGTAATAAAAACTCACCAACAAAACCGTTGGTTAAAGGCAATGCTACGGTACCAAGCACTATAATTAAAAATGCCACGGCAAACTTAGGCGCTACTTTAGCTATGCCGCCAAGGTTACTAATCTCCCTGGTATTTAAACGCCTGCTGATGATATCCCAGATAAAGAACATCCCGATAACGTTAATACCATGGCTCAGCATCTGGATCATGGCGCCCTGCAGTCCTTCTATCGTCCATACAAAGATCCCGGCAGTTATCAAACCAACGTGTGCTATTGATGAGTAAGCAACCAAACGCTTACCATCGTTTTGTTTAAATGCAATGATGGATGCATAACCAATTCCAATAACGGCCAGCATAATACACATACTTTGCCATTCAAAAAATCCTAAAGGCGCATTTGGGATCATCCAACGGATCACTCCGTAGATCCCCATTTTCAGCATGATGCCTGATAATAACATAGTACCTGCCGTTGGCGCTTCGGTATAAGTATCGGGCTGCCAGGTGTGCAGCGGGAATAATGGCATTTTAATAGCGAAGGCTAAAAAGAACGCCCAGAAAACAAATACCTGGCTGTGCGCATCAAGGCCCAGCCTGTAAAACTCAAACAGATCATAAGTTTTTGATGGAGTTTGAAGGTACAGGTAGATAATACCCACCAACATAAACAGTGAGCCTGAAAACGTATATATGAAAAATTTCAGTGTAATCCGGATACGGTTTTCGCCGCCCCATAATGAACAGATAAAGTAAATAGGGATTAGCGCTGCTTCCCATCCAACATAAAATAAAAATCCGTCTAATGCAGTAAATACAACCAGTAAACCAGCCTGCATAAATAATATCAGCGCGTAAAAGGCGCCGGCATTTTTGTATTGATGCTTGTAAGTGGTTAAAATAATAAGCGGTACAAGTACCGTGGTAAGCAATACCATCATCATGCTGATCCCATCAATACCCGCATTAAAATAGATACCTAATTTAGGGATCCAGGGCTCATCAACTGCGAACTGGATAGCGGCGTTAGGCACAAATCCTGATAATAAGAATAATGCTATTGCCAGCTCGGCAACAGAAAAAGTTAACGCCGCATGCTTAGCTGCATTGTTTTTAAACAATAAAACAGCAAGGGCTGCAATTACCGGTAAAAAAATTAAAATACTAACCGTCATTTTATGTTGTAAACGCTAATCGTTTTTTATGCTTTAATTAAAATGTACATTAATATGGAGATGATACCAACTACCATCATAAATATATAAAACCCTACATTACCCGTTTGCAGCAAACGCAAGCCTTTGCTGGCCTCAATTGATCCCTTACCCAGCCCGTTAACAAACCCATCAATACCTAAACGGTCAACAACTTTGTAAAAGAATACGGACAAAGCATCCAATGGCTTACGGATAACGGCATCATACAATTCATCTATATAAAACTTATGGTATGATATATCAACCAGTGCCGGGCGTTCTTCCGTGTCCTTAACCGGCACATGCGCATTCTTTATATATTTAACATAAGCATACAATATGGCCAGCAAGGCGCCGCCAACAGATATGCACATCAAAGTAATCTCTGTACTTTTTGACAGCTCAGGCACTACCAGCAGCGCGGTTGATTTTTCAAATACTGGCGCTAAAAAATGTTCGAGCCAATGATGTCCGCCCAATGCTTCGGGAATGCCAATGAAACCACCAACTATTGATAAAATTGCCAGGATAACAAGTGGGATAGTCATTGATGCAGGCGACTCATGGATATGATGCTCCTGCTCATGTGTGCCGCGGAATTTACCGAAGAAGGTAAGGTACATCATGCGGAACATATAGAACGCGGTGAACATGGCGGTAACAACCCCAATAACATACATGGGCGTGCTGTGCATAAAGGTATGCGCCAGGATCTCATCTTTTGAAAAGAAACCTGCAAAAGGCGGGATCCCCGAGATAGCCAGCGTACCGATGAACATGGTAATAAAGGTTATTTTAAGCTTACCGCTTAAGCCCCCCATATTGCGCATATCCTGCTCACCGCTTACCGCGTGAATTACTGAACCTGCACCCAGGAATAACAGTGCTTTGAAAAATGCATGGGTTAATACGTGGAAAAATGCCCCGGTATAAGCGCCAACACCTAAACCTAAAAACATATAACCCAGCTGTGATACGGTTGAGTATGCCAGCACCTTCTTAATATCTGTTTGTGTTAATGCTATTAGCGCTGCTAAAACGGCAGTTGTTAAACCAACCACAGCTATAATATGCATGGTAGCAGGCGCCAGCGTAAACAATATGTTTGAGCGGGCTATCATATAAACACCGGCTGTTACCATTGTTGCCGCGTGGATCAATGCGGATACAGGTGTTGGACCGGCCATTGCATCAGGCAGCCAGGTAAATAGTGGCAGCTGCGCCGATTTACCTATTGCTCCAACAAATAGCAGGATGGTAATTAACGTGTATGGGGCCGACGCAAAATCCTTTGTTCCGGCAAGTTTAAAAATATCAGCAAAGTTGGCGCTGCCAAATATTATCATTATAATGAATATGGCTATAATGAAACCCAAATCGCCAATACGGTTCATGATGAATGCTTTTTTGGCGGCATCGGCATAATCCGGGTTGGTGTACCAGAAACCGATAAGCAGGTAGGAACAAAGCCCCACTCCTTCCCAGCCGATAAACATAATAAGGTAGTTTGACCCCATTACCAGCAAAAGCATAAAGAAGATAAACAGGTTTAAATAAGCGAAAAACTTACCGAACCCGGCATCATCCTTCATATAACCCACAGAATACAAGTGGATCAAAAAGCCTACTCCTGTTATAATCAGCAGCATTAACGCGCTAAGCTGATCAATCAGGAAAGAAAATGAGATCTTTACAGAGCCCGCAGCAAACCAGTTGAACAGATCAACATTAATTGCCTTGTGCGTATCATTGATCTGTAAAAAGAGGCCTACACTTATACCAAAAGAAATTAATACCAATGTGCTACCGATAAAGCCGATAACAGCCTTTGATAAGGTATTACGACCAATGCCGTTAATAATAAAACCGGCTAACGGTAAAATAGGAATAAGCCAGATATATTTGTCCATATGCCCCCTAACCCCCTAAAGGGGGAATTTTAATTGTTTATTTG
>Ga0206988_1156_pt1 | contig 16915 bp, 10 predicted proteins | sample Alteio_BWMinCont_12_FD_153263 | JGI IMG/M metagenome (GOLD analysis project Ga0206988, IMG submission 153263) | Enriched cells from forest soil in Barre Woods Harvard Forest LTER site, Petersham, Massachusetts, United States -... | ecosystem: Environmental > Terrestrial > Soil > Temperate forest >... | reverse complement strand
TATCCGGGCTCCGGCCAAAATAACGCCAGGAGGCAGCGTCGAGCCCTATTACGTTGCTGCCAAACGGGGCATTACTTGTATAAAGCGACAGTATCTCGTTTTTACTGTAGCTAACTTCCAACCTCATTGCCATAAATAGCTCTATCAGCTTATTCCAGATGTTGCGTTTGTGTTTGGTTGCCAGCCTGATTACCTGCATGGTTATGGTGCTGCCGCCGCTGGTTACCTTGTTTGAATGGAAGTTTTGTTTGATTGCCCTGCCCAATGCCAGGACATCAAAACCCGGGTGGTACATAAAGCGCTTGTCTTCAAAAGCAATAATGCATTGCTTAAATTTTTCTGGCACTTCAGCATTTGGTGGGAACCGCCATTGCCCATCGGTAGCTATGGAGGCGCCAAGTAACTGCCCGTCGGTATCGTCAATAACGTAAGAGGTTGGACTGTTGAATAATGGCTTTGGCAAACAAAACCAGAATAGCAGGAACAGGGTTAATAAAAACGAAAGTATTATTATTACTTTTGGCTTTTTAAGATAAAAACTAATTCGATTTAAACCCGGTCGCATTTATTGGAATGAAGATAGAGAAATTATCAATTATAATCCCTGCATACAACGAAGGTAATACGATCCATTTAATTTTAGATAAAATTAAAGCGGTTAAGCTGATTGATGATATTCAAAAAGAAGTGATCATTGTAAATGATTTCTCTTCTGATCATACAGAACAGGCAGTTCAAACCTATCAACAAAACAATCCTGATCTACCTATAAGTTATTTTAGTCACGAGCATAATAAAGGTAAAGGAGCAGCGCTCCACACCGGCATCTCCAAAGCAACCGGCGAATACCTCATTATCCAGGATGCCGACCTTGAATATGACCCTGAAGAATACAACGACCTGTTAAAACCGGTTTGTTCCGGCTTTGCAGATGTGGTTTATGGGTCAAGGTTTATGGGCAGCAATCCACACAGGATCTTATTCTTCTGGCACACCATTGGAAACCGCTGGCTAACATTTGCATCAAACATGTTCAGTAATCTTAACCTTACTGATATGGAAACATGTTACAAGTTGTTTGATACCAAACTGATCCAATCAATTAAATTAACTGAACAACGTTTTGGATTTGAACCTGAGGTTACCCAAAAGATTGCCCGCGTACCTAAAATTCGAATTTACGAAGTTGGCATATCTTATTATGGTCGTACATATGAAGATGGTAAGAAAATAGGATGGAAGGACGGCGTGAGGGCTATTTATTGTATTCTTAAGTACGGACTTTTTAAAGTTAATTAGCCTTTGAGACTTACGAAGTTTTGAAAACTTCGTAAGTCTTTCTCATCCTAATCTCTAACCTCCAATCGCTAATCTCTATCTAACCACTTCAACCCACTGCCCCTTTATCAAAGCTGTAATTGAATTATTATACATGGCCTCACAATAGGTAGCAGGTAAATAATACTTACCTGCATAAGCAGCATTCAACATCACATAATAAGTTACTTCTTTGCCTTCCGGTAAACTGAAATAAGTATTCACACGGTCGTCCCTGATATCCCTGTAATCAGATGGTGAGGATGGGAATGCCTCGGCACCGTTCATCATTCGGGTGTTTAATATCTCCCATCCTGACGGGAAGATCTGTGTAAGCGCCAAATTATCATACCGGCCACGTTTACCGGGATTTTTGATAGTAACCTGTGCCACAAAATCGGTTCCCTGTTTCAGGCTGGCCGGATCTAATTGTTTGCCGCCAAGGGTGGTGTAAGCAATCCGCATTTGTAAAATATCAGGATTAATGCGTGTTTGCACATCATCCCCTGATGATGGCTGTCCCTGTTGTACTAATCTGATATACAACTTATTGGTGCCGCTGTTTTTCAATGAAACATTACCGCCTTTAGCATCAACAGAAAGCTGCCATAAGTACGACTGCGAGCTAATTGTTGATTTTGCCTTACCAGCCTGGTAACTAAAAGACATCTTTGCTGATGATTTGTGTTCCCCGCAATATTGCGCAATAGCAATTAGTGAATACGCAGTGGTTTGTGTGCTATACCAATCATCTTCTGACAACTTGGTGGCAACTGTCCGCAGCAAACCGGCAGCTTTTTGTTGCTGTCCAAGCAAGGTGAGTGTTTCCAATATCATGGCCTCATCGCGCAAGTCAGAACCATAAGTACCATACATGCTGTTGTATGGTTTAATAACTAATGGCAAGCCTGTAATCATCTGCAAACCAATTTCTGGCTGACCAGCCAATTTATAAGCAGCAGCCAACCGCCATTTTGCTTCAATGCTTAAGTATTTAAACTCTCTGAGCCTGTTCATTGCGCCAAGTTCAGGTGACCGTGCAAGGGCCAATAAATACAAGCGGTAAGCCTGCACCAGGTCAGCACCATAAAAGCTGCGTGAGTCTGGTGCCCAGGTTAAAGCTTTTTGTTTTTGATATTTCTTCCATTGATCTATAAACCCAAGCGGCAGGCTGTATCCCTTCGCCTGTGCCACCAGCATAAAATGACCTGCGTAATTGGTTCCCCATTCATCAGCATCCCCGAAACCTGGCCAATAACTTAGGCCACCACCGTTTACCTGGAAACCGTTGAGCCTGTTTATGGTAGCTTTTATATTTCGCTCGGTTTCTGCCTTTTGCCTTGGTGTAAGATCAAGCAGTTGGTTTAGGAATAATTGTGGAAATGCTGAAGATGTAGTTTGTTCAACACAACCATATGGATATTCTATCAAATAGCTCAATCGTTTGGTAAGGTTTAAGGGTGGGATGGAGGCGACTTCCAGCGTAGCCTTATTGGTGCCATTTATGCCAATTGCTGAATAAGCAGCGCTCCAGTTTTCACCAGGGGCAAGCTCTTTCTCCTGGATCTTTGTAACGGGCGGATTCGGGTTACGGACATTCAACTCCACATCATAAGCGGCAGTTTCACCACCGCTTTTTGCTATGATCTTTACTTTACCAACGCCAACAAAATCTTTAACGCTTAAGTCAAATGTTACCAGCTGATCGCCTGTTTTTGCAAAAGTGATGGTTTTTTGATTGTTGCCGTCAAGATTGCTAAAGGCATTTGACTGCACCTGCACAGTTACTGTTTTAATGTTGTTCTCCATTGCAAAAACAGTGACTGGTAGCTGGATCTTCTCAGATGGACCCAAAACCCTTGGCAAGGTAGCCAGGATCATTAAAGGTTTCTTAACAGCTACCACTTTTTCAGCACGGCCGTAACTTCCATTGTGACCGGCTATAACCATTGCCTTTACCGAACCAATGTATTGTGGCAAAGTAAATGTATGTGTTTGCTTATCGCCTGCGTCCAGATGGAACGGCCCTAAAAACTTCACAACCGGCTTAAAGCGGTTAACTGATACATTGTGATTAGTGCCGGCGGTACCATCACCGCCAATACTTAAGATCCGCTCCAATCCTCCACCGTAGGCACCGATTATATAATCGAACAAATCCCATGTTTTTACACCAAGCGCCTCGCGGGCATAAAACGTTTCATGCGGATCAGGGGTTTTATAATTGGTGATATCGAGCAATCCTTCATCAACTATTGCAACGGTATAGGTCATTTCCTTGCCAGATGCTTCTGATACGGTAATTGACGATTTGGTTTCAGGCCTGATCTTATCTGCCATGCTGATAACCGGCTTTAAAATAGTCTCGGGGTTATCAACCGAGAGCGGAATAGCGCCATACATGCGGATTGGAAGGTCATTAACCGTTTGCGAATGACGCTGCAATAGTGTAACGTTCACAAAAATATTAGGCGCCATTGTTTCATCAATTTTGAAAGTATAGCGGGTTTGTCCTTTTTTAGTGTCTATCCATGTAGTTTTCAAAACTTTGCTGCCTGTTTCAAAGCTGATCAAAGCGCGTCCATCACTCATTGTAGGGATGGTAAGCGTTGCATCCTCACCAACTTTATAGTTGGTTTTATCGGATGTGAAAGATAACATAGCCGCCTCGGTAGGATTGGTTTGTTGTAACCTTTCAGACCAGTTCGACCAATCGACATACAATATTTTACCTGTTGAGTGCCCGGTTTCCTCATCTTTAACACGGATCAAATAACGGCCCCAATCAGCCTGGTTAATGTGCAGGTTCCATTTGCCATGCCCGTTCACCACTTTTACAGTTGCTGTTTTTATCAGCTTATTATATTTATCCTGGGTGAAATTGCTTAGTGCATTGCCTGTTTCATCCCACCACCAGCGCCATTGGATCTTATAAAGTTCAAGCTCAACGTTACGGGTACCTTCAAAAGGTTTTCCGTTTACATCAACATCCGCTATGTCAATGTCATGATCCTTATCGGTCACCAGCATCCCCGAAAGATCACTGCCCTTTTCTGTTTTTATCCCGACGTAGCCCGGGTAAACATTATAGGGCATACTTAAGGATTGAATGCTGAAATTACCGCCCGGTTCAAATACCTTAACCAAAAAGTTTGCGGTTAGCTGTCCCGGCGCTTGTTTTTCAATATTGATGTTGGTATTTACCGATGCTTTACCGTTTTCATCAAGCCTGCCATCAAATATGGTTTGGGTTTGGGTGGTAAAGGCGAGAGTTGGATCATCAAAAACATAATCCTCATATCCTTTAAATGATGTTGATCTGGGTGATAAAAAGGCATCAACCTTTGCTTTTAAACTTTGTGCAGTGCCGCCAAACAGCCACTGTGCGGTCAGGTTCCCGGTTACATCGCCGCCTTTTGTTAATTCTTTCGCTCCGCCAAATGTTAAACCAATCTTTAAGCGGTTTGGCATTATGGTTTCTATTTTAACGCTTTTTTCAAATACCGCGCCGCCAACCTTCACTTTTGCCGACCAGTTACCTGTTGGTGATGAAGTTTCAGTAGCCGTATGGAAACTATAAAAGCCATCTATGGATTTGGTTTGGGTGATCCGGCGATACAATTTGCTGTTCACATCATACAATTCAAACTGAACAGGAAGATCTGCAGGTAAGGTTTTAAGCTTATCCTCCAATATGAACGACATAAATATAGAATCGCCCGGGCGCCATACACCACGCTCGCCATAAATAAACCCTTTTAAGCCACTTTGGATTTGTTCGCCACCAACATTAAAACGGGAGAGGGGTAACGAACTGCCATCATCCAGCTTTAAATAGCCGCGTTCCTTACCGTTTTTAGCAACAAGCAGGTAAGGCTTGCGCTTCATATCGAATTTGGCAAGGCCATCACCATCTGTTGTTGTTTTTAATATTACCTGTTTCTGGTAATCAAGCAGTTCCAGCTCAACACCGCTCATTGGTTTGGCGGTTAATATATTGGTTACCGCTACCAGCATGCCGTTATCACTGCCGCGTTTAGCTATCAATCCGATGTTAGATGCAATAATATTTCTTATCGCCCAGCGATCCTTGCTGAAATATGAATTGGTACAGGGATCATTGCGTTCCTGCCAGTTATAGCCATCCGGGTAAAAACTATCATACCTCGCCCAAAAATCATCATCTTCATCACTTATTGAACCTGAATTACTGCCAAAGCCATTGCTGCCGCCTTCATAGCCGTATTCTCCATCATCGCTCTCATTTTTTAACACGGGCGACCCGGCCTTACAATTGTATATGGAATAATCTTTTCTGAAACCGATGATCACCCGGTAAATAGCGCCCGGCTCTGTACGCAAAAGCTGGTCGATATCCAGCATAAAGCGGTTCTTTTTACTGAGGTTAAGGCTCTTATCTTCATCAAGGCGGATTGTTTTTTGAACTACGGGTTTCCCTACATGCCGCAACTCTTCGCCGCCATCAAAGCCGTTGTTCTGGAAATACTGGGGTACATTGTTCTCGTAGATCTTTATAATGCTCACGTCAACCGCGTTCAGGTTGGTAGCTTCAAAAGGCATCATCAGCTTACCTGAGTCCGGCAAGATCACCCCCTTGCCCGGGATAGTTACAGTAGGCAGCCTGTTTTCAAAAAACACATTGGCAGTAAATGCTTTGGTGATTTTTTTGTGCGATATGTTTTCAACGCCTTCGTTTACAAATACGCTGTAATTTCCCTGCAGGCGTTCAGGTCCATAAACTTTAACGGTGCTTCCCTCAATAGTGTACGCGGCATCCGTCACATTGCTAAGGCCTATCAAACCATTTAATTCCTGCCCGATCATTATATTGTCTGAGAACTGAACCAATACATATTGGTCATTGTCCTGCATTGCTTTAATATCAAGCACCCTAAAATCACCGATAGCCGGAATGTCAAAGCCCTGGCTGCCTTTTTTATCGATATTTAAGCTGCTTCCATCCCAGTTAACCGTTAACTTGTTTATTGTGCCATTGCCCCGGTTTAACTGGGTTACTGTAAAATGATGAGTTTTAGTAATAGCATTATGTTGCCACGTAACATTAACTGGGTTTAAAAAATTTGTGCTGATGATTTTTTCTATTTCAGCGGGATCTTCGTTATCTGCTGTTTGGACAGTTCCGCTTAGCTTCATTTTATCCAGCGAACTGTTTGTAGCTGTTTGCAAGCCGATAAAGCTTACTGTATAGTCTGGTTTTATAGTTTGAAAGTTGAATTTAAAATCTTCAAATTTCCCATCAACATCTAATATCTTCTTTAATTTAAAATCGCCTGTATAGTTTTTATCAGGATCGAGCTTCCCTTCGGGCCTGAACTCAATGGTGCGCGCATCTATCCAGTATGCTTTACCTTTAATAGAAGGAGAGAAGCTGAAAATCTTATCGCTTAAAGGTGCATTCTGTTCATGGCTTACCTGTACCTCACTAGCCAGCCTTATTTTAATAGTGCTGCCTTTTGATATTATTCCCGTGGTGTATGATTCAATGTATTTACTAAATTCAGGATCAACACCAGATTTGGCGCGATGACGAAAAACTATAAAAACGACTAAAATTGCCAGTACTAGAAAAATACAGAGGCTGATTAATCCCTTCCGGCTCCGGAAAAGGCTGTAGAAAGTATCCATTGGTAGGTTGATTTATTATCATGTAAATTATGAAATTAATGACAATAAAAAGGGCCGGTTAAAAAAGATTTTTGATCGCAGATGGAAGATGATTTAATTGATTTTCACAGATCGGAAACGGAATCATTGGCATCCTTAAATCCAATAAATCATGGTTCAGAAAAAATTAAAGTATCATCACCCCAACCTTATTAATAACCGGCAGCTTTGTGAAATTCATTTCGACAATACTTTCTGGCAAAAAGATGAATTTTTTGTCGTAGATGTCTTTGCCGATATAATAGCTTAGCCAATATTCATTATTAAGGCCAAAAGTTTGCTCGTCAATGGGTTCAATAAGCTTAAAGGAATTGCTTTCAACAACCGGGATCATATGGCGCAGTACCGAGGTTTTAACCGGCACGCCGTCCTTTTCGCCATAGCCTTTTGAAGTGATCAGCACATTTTCGATTGGTATGTTTTTAAGATTAATTAAATAAACGTACCAAATTTTACTCTCAACGCTCTCTTTCTCCAGCGCCACCGCTATAGCAATATCTTTTACTACGTTTTTGGGCAGGTCTTTTATCATTTTTTGGTTGGTTGTAAGGGTTGAAGTTGTTGTAAGAGTTGTAAACGTTAAACCTTTATAACAACTACAACCTTTACAACAATTACAACTTATTTCTTTTTCGCCACCGCTTTTTTCTTAGCAGGTGCTTTCTTTGCAGCTGGTTTGGCCGCTGCCGCAGCTTTCCCAAAGCGTCCTTTTTTGACGTCTTTCGGTGTTGCATCGGCCAGCGCTTTACACTCCTCGTATGTGAGCGTTAAAGGATCTTTATCTTTCGGAATTTTAACGTTTAATTTATCAAACTCGATATAAGGGCCCCATCTGCCGTTTAAAACCTTCATGGTCGGGTCCTCATCAAACGTCTTAATCAGCTTTTCAGCATCTCTTTTACGTTTATCAAGGATCAGCTCAATAGCCTGTTCTTCAGTAACATCAAGCGGATCAATTCCTTTTGGTAATGAAACAAACGCGCTGTTATGCCTTATATAAGGGCCGAATTTGCCTATGGCAACGGTCATGTCTTTATCTTCAAAGAAACCAACCTTTTTCGGTAGCTTGAATAGTTCAAGCGCTTCTTCAATAGTTATGGTTTCAATGCTCTGCCCGGTGCGAAGGCTTGCGTAAAGCGGCTTTTCTGGCTCTTCATCAGTTGCGTTCTCACCAACCTGAACAAAAGGCCCATATCTGCCAATCCGCACTGACATTTTTTTGCCGCTTTCCGGGTGTACACCAAGTTCACGTTCGCCGGTTGCCTTAGTAGCTGTTTGTGTGGTATTTTCAACCTCTTTATGGAACGGTGTATAAAAGCTGTGGAGCATTTCAGTCCATTCTTTTAAGCCCTGGGCTATTTCGTCAAATTGTTTTTCAACGCTGGCCGTGAAATTAAAGTCGACAATATCATTAAAGTGCAGAACCAGGAAATCATTTACCACAGCGCCTATGTCTGTAGGGAACAGCTTACCACGCTCGGCACCTGTGTTCTCAATTTTTTCTTCTTTGGTTATTTTATCCGCTTTAAGAGTCAATACGCGGAATGCTCTTTGCTTACCTTCGCGTTCTTCCTTAACCACATAACCACGGTTTTGAACGGTTGAAATAGTAGGGGCGTAGGTTGATGGCCGGCCAATACCCAGCTCTTCCAGTTTTTTCACCAAACTTGCTTCTGTATATCTTGCCGGCGGGCGTGAAAAACGCTCGGTAGCCGACATTTCCTGTAAGGCCAAACGCTGTCCCCTGGTTAAAGGAGGCAGCATTGCATTTTCGCCATCCTGCAAATTATCTTCCTCGTCATCGCTTGATTCAAGGTAAACTTTCAGAAACCCATCAAACTTCATCACTTCACCATTGGCAACCAAATCTTCCTTACGGGTTGAGATACTGATCTTTGCAGTTGTTTTTTCAAACTGCGCTTCGCTCATTTGTGAGGCTATGGCGCGTTTCCAGATCAGCTCATATAAGCGAACTTCGCTTGAATCGCCCTGGATAGAGTGTTTGTTAAAATAAGTAGGCCTTATGGCTTCGTGAGCTTCCTGCGCGCTGGCGCTTTTGGTTTTATAAACCCTGTGCTGATGGTATTTATCGCCCCAGGCCGATACAATCTCGGCTGCGGCAGCATTTAATGCAGTATCTGATAAGTTAACTGAGTCGGTACGCATATAGGTGATATGCCCGGCCTCATATAGCTTTTGTGCAACCTGCATGGTGCGCGAAACGGAATAACCCAATTTACGGCTGGCCTCCTGTTGCAGGGTTGAGGTTGTAAAGGGTGCAGCAGGCGAACGCTTTGCAGGGCGGGTTTCTAATGACTTTATATCAAAGTCGGCACCCAAGCAATCCTGCAAAAACTTTTCCGCATCTTCCTGTTGCGCATAGCGTTCAGGTAATTCAGCTTTAAAAGCTTCTTTGCCTTTACCAAAAATGGCAACTATTTTAAAGGCGGCTTCTGATTTAAATTTGTTGATCTCGCGCTCCCTGTCTACAATTAACCTTACTGCAACTGATTGTACACGACCTGCTGAAAGTGATGGTTTTACTTTTTTCCACAAAACAGGAGAGAGCTCAAAGCCTACTAATCTGTCAAGCACCCGGCGGGCTTGTTGTGCGTTTACTAAATTATAATCTATTTTCCGTGGCGTTTCAATCGCCTTCAAAATGGCGGGCTTTGTTATCTCATGAAAAACTATACGCTTTGTATTGGCATCTTTTAACCCTAAAGTTTCAAACAAGTGCCATGATATGGCCTCTCCTTCGCGGTCCTCGTCCGATGCGAGCCATACAGTATCTGCTTCTTTAGCTAATTTCTTTAATTCACTGACAACCTGCTTTTTATCGGCAGGAACTTCATAGTTTTGTTTAAAGTTGTTTGCAATATCAATGGCATCATCAGATTTAACCAAATCGCGGATATGCCCATAACTTGACTTAACTGTAAAGTCTTTGCCAAGGTATCCCTCGATGGTTTTGGCTTTCGCCGGAGATTCAACTATGAGTAAATTTTTAGCCATTTAAGCAGTTTTTTTTGCAAATAAAACATAAAGAAAGCGAAACGCAAATTTGTTTTTTCTTAAAACGTTGGAATGTTGAAAGGTTGGAAGGTTGAAATGTTGTGAGAATTGTTACAATGTTGTAAAGTTGTAAGGTTGAAGAGTTGGGAAGAATTAAAAAAAATAACATTCCAACTTTACAACATTTCAACCTTACAATAACCAAACTACATCAAAAAACCACCGCCCAGCAAATCATTGCCTTCATAAAATACAGCCGATTGGCCAGGCGCGATGCCTGATACTGAATGATGAAAATCAACTTTCATGTGCTGGCCCATTTGTACAATGGTGCTTTGGGTACCGGCATCCTTATATCTTATTTTGGTAACCGCTTCAATCGGTTCTGTTATGGTTTCGTATTTAACCAGGTTAAGGTTTTTAACCCATGCCTGTTTGCGTTCCAGTTCATCTACAGTCCCCAATACAACAGTATTGGTTTCAGGTTGAATGCTGGTTACAAACATAGGATGGCCTAAGGCAATACCCAAACCTTTGCGCTGGCCTATGGTATAAAACGGATAACCCTGGTGTTTGCCCACTATAGTGCCGTCTGTTAAAACAAAGTTGCCCCCGGCAACCCTTGTTTCAAGATCTTCCACTTTGTGTCTTAAAAAGGCCCTGTAGTCGTTGTCCGGTACAAAGCAGATCTCGTAGCTTTCGCTTTTCCCGGCAAGCTCAACCTGGCCCATATCCATAGCCATTTGCCTGATCTCAGGTTTTGAGAAGCTCCCCAACGGGAATTTTGTACGGGCAAGGTTTTTTTGTGAAACTCCCCAAAGCACATACGACTGATCTTTATTTTCGTCTTTACCCTTCGATATTACATACCTGCCACTATCCTGTAAGCGGATATTGGCATAGTGGCCTGTTGCTATAAATTCGCAATCCAGTTTATCTGCGCGTTTTAACAATGCTTCCCATTTTATGTGGGTGTTGCATAAAACACAGGGGTTAGGCGTACGCCCGGCAAGGTATTCATCAACAAAATTATCGATCACAAAATCACCGAACTCACTTCTAATATCCAAAATGTAATGGGGAAAACCATAGCCAACGGCTAACGCCCTGGCATCGTTAATGCTATCCAGGCTGCAGCAGCCTGTTTCTTTCGAGCTTCCGCCTGATGAAGCATAGTCCCATGTTTTCATGGTAAGCCCGATAACTTCATAACCCTGCTCATGCAACATAACCGCTGCTACTGAACTATCAACTCCACCACTCATTGCCACTAAGATCCTGCCATGCTTACTCATAATTTTGCAAAGATACCGTTTTGATATTTATGTTAAGACAGTGTAAGTCAGGATATGGTAAAATGTAGTGAAATTAAGGCCTTACCTGCCCGCTTCCTCTTACAACCCATTTGTAACTGGTTAATTCTTCCAGCCCCATAGGGCCTCGGGCATGCAATTTTTGGGTGCTTATACCAATTTCGGCGCCTAAACCAAATTGTGCGCCATCAGTAAACGCAGTAGAGGCATTTACATAAACAGCCGCAGCATCAACCTGGTTTAAAAAGGTTTCAGCCCGTTCTGCATCTTCTGATATAATAGCTTCGCTATGTTTTGAGCTGTATTGTGCTATATGGTCGAGTGCATCTTCAAAGCTTTCAACAACTTTAACCGCTAACGTCATTGATAAAAATTCGGTTCCGAAATGTTCTAGCCTGGCATGGCTTAAATGTGCATCAGGATAATGCCCCTTGAGGATCATAAAAGCTGTTTTATCGGCATAAAGCATTACATTTTTTTCACCCAATAATTTCACCAGTTTTGGCAAATCACGTAAACGGCTGTAATGGACAATTAAACAATCCAGCGCGTTACATACGCTTACACGGCGGGTTTTGGCATTGAATATAATATTAGCGCCTTTTTCCAGGTCGCCAAATTCATCAAAATAAGTATGTACAATTCCTGCTCCGGTTTCAATTATAGGCACCTTGCTGTTATTTCGTACATGATCAATTAATTGCTGACTTCCCCTGGGGATTAAAACATCGACATAACCAATAGCATTTAACAACGCATCAGTAGCTTCGCGTTCTGCGGGGAGCAATATGGCTTTATTAATATCAATTTCATAATCTGTTAAAACCTGGTGAATAATGGAAATAATAGCTCTGTTGGAATTGTCGGCATCGCTGCCACCTTTTAAAATACAAACATTTCCGGTTTTAAAGCAAAGCGAAAATACGTCAAATGTTACATTTGGCCGGGCCTCATAAATAACGCCAACAACACCAAGCGGAACCCTTACCTTAGAGATCTGCAAGCTATTAGGCATTGTTTTATCCGAAAATACATGACCTAATGGGCTTTCCAGCAAGGCAACATTTCTTATTTCCTTAGTTATGTCCGCAATTCGTTCGGCTGTGAGCTTTAAACGATCATATTTGGGATCTTTTTGATCCATCAGGTCAAGATCTTTCTGGTTTTCCAGTATTAAATGATCTGTTTGGGCTATGGCAGCATCAGCCAAATCATTCAATACCTGGTTGATAATAACCGGGGAAACGCTTTTTCTGCTTGCAGAGCGGGCGTTTTCAAAATATGAATTATAGCTTTTTAACATTCTAAGTAAAGATAATCATAATGTATGAGTGCTTTTTGATTTTTTTGACCGATCATTTCTGCCGCTTTATCAGAGCCATATTCTGCAATCCCTAAACCAATGGGCTTATTGTTTTCGTCAACCAGTTTAATTATTTCTCCTTTTTTAAAGCCGGATATAATATTAATTACACCAACCGGAAGCAGGCTTGATGCTTTTGCAGATGTAAGGGCAGCTTTGGCACCCTCATTAACCTGCACTATACCTTTAGCAAAATTGCCGGCATGAGCAATCCATTTCTTTTTTCCGGATGCTGATCTGTTAGGAACAAAGTAGGTGTGTGGCACTTTGTTATCGAGCACATCAACCAAAATATTTTCCTTAGTACCGTTGGCTATATGAACTGCAATGCCCAACTGAGCCGTTTTTTGCGCCATAGTTGATTTGGTTATCATCCCACCACGACCAAACTGTGAACGCCCACTACTTACAAAGGCCGAAAAATCAATGTGTTTGCCGCTTACTTCTTCAATTACTTTTGCACCTTCCGTATCCGGGTTGCCGTCATAAATGCCATCCACATTAGTTAATATAATAAGCGCCTGCGCATTCAACATGGAAGCGATTAATCCCGCCAGCTCATCGTTATCAGTAAACATTAGTTCAGTAACCGATACTACATCGTTTTCATTAACAACCGGGATAACGTGATGCTGCAATAATATCTTCAAACAATTTTTCATGTTGAGGTAGTGCAGCCTGTCCCTGAAATCCTCTTTAGTTACCAATACCTGTGAGCAAAGGATATTATATTTTTCAAACTGCTGGGCATAGGTGTTAATCAGCTTAACCTGGCCGATGGAGGCAAAGAGCTGCCTCGTAGCAATGGAATCAAATTTTTCTGAGATAGTGATTAAACTTCTTCCTGAAGCTACTGCGCCGGATGAAACCAATACAACTTCAATACCCTGTCGTTTTATTTTCGCAATTTGCTCAACAAGGTGGTTAATGCGGTTTTGATCAGGCAAACCATCCTTTTGGGTCAATACATTCGACCCAATTTTAATAATGATTCTTTGGTAATTATAGGCCATTTATAATAGTAAATGGTGCAATATACGGCTAAATCGTGGTAAATGTTGTTATTTTAATATGATTTAATATAAAACCAGTAGTAATTCAGGAAGAAATTACGTATTTTATATTTATTTTATTCATAACTTGGTGTAAATCATTAAAATTGGTGAATTTTTAATTAAAAAGACGTTAATTTAACGTGAGTTCGACATAAGCAAACGGTCACCTCACCCCAAACCCTTGTCCAACCGCGTTGAGGCGAAGCGCAAGTTTGTATATCCACGCCGGCAAAGCGTTCCACTTTTACGGCGGAACGGGGTGGAACACCATGTAATATTTTGATTATCAATATATTAACATTTTTACATATTGTAATTAATTGATAATCAGCGTATTTGTTTTTTGTGCTTTTCAGCAATAAGATTGTAATGTACTGAATTTCAAGATGTTCCACACCTCAAGACCGCTGGCAACTTACGGTAATTTATAGAATTAACTTATGTATCCTTTCACATATTCTTTAGTCAGCTCTTCCTTCGGGTTCAATAAAACTTCCTCAGTTGGCCCAAATTCGATGATCTTACCCATGTAAACGAATATGATATAGTCTGATACCCTGCGCGCCTGCCTCAGGATATGCGTTACCAAAACAATGGAATATTTTTCTTTCAGGCTGATAAAAAGATCCTCAATTATTGCGGTAGAAACCGGGTCAAGCGCAGATGTTGATTCATCGCCCAGTATAATTTCAGGCCCAACAGCCAACCCACGTGCCAGGCATAAACGTTGCTGCTGCCCGATGGATAAGCGTGTAGCCGAAGCATTCAAACGATCTTTAACCTCGTTCCATAAACCTGTGGCCTTTAATTGTTCTTCTACCAGTTCATCCAACACCTGTTTTTTGCGGATGCCATGAATCCGGGGCCCATAAGCCACATTATCATAAATAGACATCGGCAGGGGATAAGGACGTTGGGAAAGCAATCCCATTTTTTTTCGGATATGGGTTACTTCGGCATTTGGGGCGTAAATATCCTCATTATCCACCAGTACTTTACCGGTTATTTTTACATCAGCAGTGTTATCCCATAAACGGTTAAATGATTTTAGCAAGGTAGTTTTCCCGCAACCCGACGGCCCGATAATAGACGTTACTTTTTTATCGGGAATATTGATATTGATATCTTTTAAAATATGCTGTGCGCCAATATGCACATTTAAATGCTGTACGCTGATATGTGGAGTTTGAGTCATTTAAATTTTATGTTTTGAGAATTTCTTTATCAGGATGTCTGATAAAATGGTAATGATTAGTACAATAATGGTTAAGATTAATGCCGATGCGTACCCCCGGCCCTGAACTTCTTCAACCGGACTGCCCAACTGAAAAAATATAGCCAACGGCAGGGTAGCGGCAGGCTCATGCAGCGAAGTTGGGACATTATCACTAAAGCCGGCAGTGAACAGCACCGAGGCAACATCCCCAATGGCCCTGCCGAATGATAGTAGTATAGCAGTAAAAATCCCCGGCCTTATTTGTCTTAAAACAACTTTGGCGGTTTCCCAACGGGTTGAGCCCAGCGAAAGTGCGGCATCGCGAAGCTCAAATGGCACGGTCCGGATCACTTCATCAAGTGTGCGCACCAAAATGGGGATCACTAGCAGGGTTACTGCTATAATACCGCCGAGCAGCGAAGCCCGGATGCCAAAATAAACCATTATTAAAAAGCCAAACGCGCCATAAACAATAGACGGGATGCCGAACAGCACATCAAAGGCCATTCGGATGGTATTTGATAAAAATCTTTTACCATCCATATACAAATTAATAAATATCGCTACCGGAATACTGATCAGTAAACCCAATATAGTTGCGCCGCCAGCCACGTAAAAGGAGCCGACTATAGCGTTCAAAACCCCGCCTTCCTTACCGATATAAAAGCCGCCGCCTGGTGTTTTGGTGATCATATCCAGGTTCATGTAATGAAACCCTTTAAAAAATACGGTGCCCACTATCAGGAAAAAGCTGCCGGCCACCAATATAGTTGCCAGTACCATCAGGATCCTGAAAAACAGTTCTTCTAATTTTCTCCCTTTCATGCGGCTAGTTTCCTTTCTAAACGGGCCAATATTACCCGCGAAATAATGTTAAACAATAGGATAATGATAAAAAGCAACAGCGCTGCAAACATCAGTGCAGAATCATAAAGCGGAATGGAGAGCATTTCGCCATAGTTATTGGCAATTAGCGCAGGCAGCGGATATCCGGGATCAAATACCGAATGCGGCACAGCTGCATTATTACCACAAACCATTAATACGGCTATGGTTTCGCCAAAGGCGCGGGAGATTGCCAATACAGCTGCTGCAATAATGCCCGGCAACGCTTTACGCAGGATCACTTTTTTTATGGTTTCCCATTTTGTTGCGCCAAGTGATAGTGACGCATCTTTTAGTTCCTGCGGGATGGTTCGCAATACTTCACTTATAATGCTTACAATAAGCGGGAAGATCATCACTGCCAAAACAATTCCGCCCGATAAAACACTATATCCGGTTGAAAATTCGACAAAATGAGGTGCGATATAGATTTGAATAAGCGGGATAATGAACAGCACACCCCAAACACCAAATATTACCGGCGGAATCCCCGATAGCAGGTTAACAAAAGGTGTAAGGATGCGTTTTACCCTGGTTGGCGCATATTCAACAATGTATAAGGCTGTAAGCAAGCATAATGGCAGGGCGATAACTATGGCTATTCCAGTTACCCATAACGTACCCATCATAAACGGAAAAAAGCCAAACAGGCCTTTTAATGGTTTCCAGATGCTTGAAGTAATGAGCTCCCCCCAGGAGAGCCGGTGGATGATCGGGATGGATTTATAGTATAAACCAATCCCGATTATCACTAATAAAGAAACTGATGCCAGTGTAAAAACCAGCATCAGTTTGGATAGGATCTTATCTTTTAGTAGTCGGATGTTCATGTTAGTTGTTGTAAAGGTTGTAAGGGTTGTAGTTGTTGCAGAAGTTGTGAAGGCTGATGACATTGATTTTTAACATCTACAACCTTTACAACGTCTACAATCCTTCCAACCTAATTCACCTTCTTTAGCTCCTCCTGGATCTTGGCTTTTGAAAGCGCTATGTAACCGTTTTCGTCAACATCTTTCTGACCTGTGGTTAATACAAACTTTACAAA
>Ga0206988_1152_pt1 | contig 17083 bp, 9 predicted proteins | sample Alteio_BWMinCont_12_FD_153263 | JGI IMG/M metagenome (GOLD analysis project Ga0206988, IMG submission 153263) | Enriched cells from forest soil in Barre Woods Harvard Forest LTER site, Petersham, Massachusetts, United States -... | ecosystem: Environmental > Terrestrial > Soil > Temperate forest >... | reverse complement strand
GTATTTTAATTCAAGCTGGGCCGAGCTGTCTGTAACCCAAAACTCCCGGCCATTATCACAGTCCTTAAATGATTTTACCTCCGGGCCAAAGCTATATCACACGCATTCAATAAAATTACAAATCCTGTTTAATATCATTAAGCCCTTTAATGCTCAAACGGGCGCTTATTCCTGATGCAATTACCGAAATAACACCAACCGTTAAAAACACCAGTATAAAGTCTCTCAACAATAACGCAATTGGGTAAGCATCAATTATCGACTTGTCAGTACCCATTTTTACCAAACCAAAACGTTGCTGCAATATACAAAATACCAAGCCTAAAAAAATACCTGATCCACAGCTGATATTGAAGTTTCCTGAAGCGGTAAATGGGTAAGCCCCTGGTTGAAATAGGTTGCAAACGTTGAAGTAGTTGACCTCCGTAAGCCCCTTACAACGTTTACAACTCTTACAACCACTACAACCTTCCCCCAAAATTGTCAAACATACATTAATAATTCACCTATTTTATTTAGCTTCGGGTAATTATAAACCATAACCATTAATCCAATGAAATTTAAAGTATTACTTTTGTTATGCTTAACATTCCCGTTATGCGCTGCACTGGCACAATCCGGCAAAACTTACCAGGTAAAATCTCCTGATGGTAAGATCAGTATAAATATTACAGCTGGCGCTACTGTCAATTGGTCGGTTAAGCATGAGGCTACAGAGGTGATACTGCCATCGGCAATTTCAATTACTTTGGATAATGGCGAGGTTTTAGGAAAGAACGCAGTTGTAAAAAAAGCAATAGCCAATTCAAATAACTCGGTTATCAATACGCCAATTTATAAAAAGGCTAAAGTAGAGGATAATTACAACCAGCTAACCATCAGCTTTAAAGGCGACTATAACCTTGTTTTCAGGGCGTATAATGATGGAGCTGCCTATCGTTTTATCACGCAGAAAAAAGGTGAGATCACCATCGTAAATGAAGAAACTAATTTCAATTTTAAGGATGATAACAAAGCCTTTTTACCGTTTGTAAATGATTACCGCAATAAGGATAAGTTTACTACCTCTTTTGAGTCGCATTATGATAACATTAACCTATCAGCCATAAAAAAAGATACACTTGCATTTTTACCTGTACTGGTTGATGTTGGCAATCCTAAAAAGGCAGTGATACTGGAAGCCGACCTACAGGATTACCCTGGTATGTATCTAACGCCTGGCGAAGGGAATAACCTGCATGGCGTTTTTGCAAAATACCCCACTGAAGAAGGCCTTTTACGCATAAACTACGTTGTAAATAAACGTGCCGATTATATAGCCAAAACCAGCGGCACGCGCAGCTTCCCGTGGCGGGTAGTGGTTATCAGCACTGAAGACAAGCAGTTGGCAGATAACGACATGATGCAAAAGCTGGCTGAGCCATCGCACATAACAGATTACTCGTGGATAAAACCCGGTAAAGTAGCCTGGGACTGGTGGAACGACTGGAACATAACCCACGTTGATTTTAAGGCAGGCATAAACGTACCTACTTATAAGTATTACACGGACTTTGCAGCAGCAAACAAACTGGAATATATTATTATTGATGAGGGTTGGTCTGACGATTATGACCTTAACAAAACCAAGCTTGATGTACAAGCTGTTGTTGATTATGCCAAACAAAAAAATGTAGGCGTTATATTATGGTCAACCTGGTATGCTATAACCCGTGATACTGAAGGCTTGTTAGCAAAATTTGAAAAGATGGGTGTAAAAGGCTTTAAAGTTGATTTTATTGACCGGGATGATCAGAAAGTGGTAAGTTCGTTATTTGACATCGCCAAAAAAGCTGCTGCCCATCATTTACTGATAGATTATCATGGCATGTACAAGCCCAGCGGAATGCAGCGTACCTGGCCCAATATCATAAACTGCGAAGGCGTAAAAGGGCTGGAGAATATGAAATGGGGAACTGATAACCAGCCGGGCTATGATGTAAGCATCCCGTTTATCCGCATGATGTCAGGCTCAATGGATTATACACCCGGTGGAATGCGTAATGCTTCAAAAACTGCCTTCAGGCCGGTAAATGCTAATCCGATGACACAGGGGACCCGCTGTCATCAGCTGGCTATGTATACTATATTTGAGGCCCCGCTGCAAATGCTTAGCGATAACCCAACCATATACCAGCGCGAACAGGAAAGTACCAGCTTTATTGCTGCGATACCAACCGTATTCGATGCTACTGTGGCGCTTGATGGTAAGGTAGGTGACTTTGTGAGCATTGCCCGCAAAAAGGGATCAACCTGGTATGCAGGCGCTATGACCAACTGGAATGCACGCGACATAACCGTTGATCTTTCTTTTTTGGGCGATGGAAATTATAAAGCTATCGTATTTGAGGATGGCGTAAATGCTAACCGCGACGCCACAGATTATACCACTAAGACAATAACCGTAACCGCAAAAGACAAACTAAACATAAAAATGGCATCCGGTGGTGGCTGGGCTGCAAGGTTTGAGAAGCAGTAATATCCCCTCTTCGTTATTTTAATAAAAATTTCAAAGCCTATCATTATGAGAATTATCTTATCATAATGATAGGCTTTCCTGATTTCTTTCAATTGTGTAATTTTCTATTTATCAATTAGTTAATTAAAAACTGGCTCAAATAGCACTGTATGGTACGGCTATTGACTATGCTTTTTTTATATTTATTGATCCTATCAAAATGATAATATTTTTCTTAGCGTGTTTAATAATGTTATTTCAAATTAATTGCACCCCGTCTCTTCATAAATCCCCTATTAAAATTTTAAACTAATTCATGCAGTCACATATTAAGCAACTTTCATTTGCGGGTGCGCTCATCACCCTCGGTATTATTTTTGGCGATATTGGTACATCCCCCCTTTATGTTTTTCAAACTTTGCTGGTAGAAGGCGGCAAGATCAACGAGGCCCTGGTGTTGGGCTCTATCTCCTGCATATTCTGGACATTAACCCTGCAAACCACTTTCAAGTACATTTTTATAACCCTGCAGGCAGATAATCATGGTGAAGGAGGGATTTTTTCGTTATACGCGCTGGTAAGGCGATATGGTAAATGGCTTGCCATACCGGCTATAATAGGCGCCGGTACCCTCCTGGCCGATGGTATAATTACCCCGCCAATTTCGGTAACCTCAGCCATTGAAGGCTTGAGCAATGTACCTGCCCTGGCTGCTTCATTTGTGCCGGGCAGCAAGCTTATCCTGGGTATTGTAATAGGTATTATGCTGTTGTTGTTTTTCTTTCAGCAATTTGGCACCAAGGTAGTAGGCTCGGCATTTGGGCCGGTAATGTTGTTATGGTTTATAATGATAGGTACTTTGGGTGCTCTTCAGATAATCCACTATCCAACAATATTTAAAGCTTTAAACCCTTATTACGGTATGCGGTTACTGTTAGATCATCCTAACGGCTTTTGGTTATTAGGCGCGGTGTTTTTATGTACAACAGGTGCCGAAGCTTTATATTCTGATCTTGGCCATTGCGGCCGTAAAAACATACAGGTAAGCTGGATCTTTGTTAAAATAACCCTGATCCTGAGTTATCTTGGGCAGGGCGCCTGGGTATTAATGCAACCAGCCAGTACCAAGTTTGCCGGTGTAAATCCATTTTATGCTATTGTTCCTGATCCTCATGTATTTATGATCCCTTGTGTAGCCCTGGCAACCATGGCAACTATTATAGCCAGCCAGGCTTTAATAAGCGGATCATTTACTTTGATAAGTGAAGCAGTAAGCATGAATTTCTGGCCGAGGATCACCATAAAATATCCGTCAAACATTCGCGGACAAATTTATATCCCAAGCATCAACTGGATCCTGTGTTTTGGTTGTATAGCCGTATCACTTTATTTCCAAACCTCCGAAGCAATGACTGCTGCTTATGGCTTCTCTATTACCATAGCTATGTTGATGACCACCGTATTGATGTATTACTTTATGCGGTATGTTAAGCATTGGCCAATTTGGCTGGTTACTATCATCCTTTGTTTATTTTTAACAGTAGAATTCTCGTTCTTTGTGGCAAATGCGGTTAAATTGCTTAAAAGGCTGTTCTTCCTGGTGTTTGAATTTGGGCTGATATTTACCATGTACATCTGGTTTAAGGCCCGCAAGATCAATAACCGTTTTTTGCATTTTATTGACCTTAAAGATCAGATCCCATTATTACATGCGCTTAGTGCAGATCTGTCTGTAAGCAAATATTCAACGCATCTTATCTACCTTACAAAAGCAAACAATGCAAAACAGATAGAGGAAAAGATAATGTACTCTATTATGAGCCGTAAGCCCAAGCGGGCAGACACCTATTGGTTTATCCACATTGAAACAACCAATGAGCCCTATACAATGGAATACAGTGTCGACCAGCTTGAACCCGGAAAGATTATAAGGGTTGAGTTTAGGTTGGGATTCAGGATCCAGCCAAGGGTAAACGTATTGTTCCGCAAGGTTATTGAAGATATGGTTGCACGTAAAGAGGTTGACATTACCAGTAATTACGAATCATTGAACAAGTTTAAGATCAGTGCCGACTTCAGGTTTGTTATAATGGAGAAATTCCTGTCGTACAATAATTCGTTCAGCATTAAGGAAGGTTTTATATTGAATAGTTACTTCGCCATCAAAAAGCTTGCACAGAGCGAAGCAAAAGCTTTTGGACTTGATACCAGCGAAACCTATGTAGAAAAGATCCCGCTGGTAGTAAAACCGGTTGGAAATATTGTTTTGAAAAGGGTATCTGCAGTATAAGATCAACTGAAATCAAATAAAAAAGCGCCACTGATCAAAGATCAAGTGGCGCTTTATGGTTATATATGTTAGCCCGCAAAGGGCAAATCAGGGCTAATTAATTAATGTAGATATCGCCGCTTCCACTTTTTGATTTGGAAACGTTTTTAGGGTTTCCGGAGCAATGGATATCGCCCGAGCCGTGCAACGCAGCATCAACCTTTTCGCTGGCATTAACATAGGCATCACCTGAACCTGTAAGGCGGATCATGGTGGTGGCAGTTTCAAGATTACGGGCAGTATAATCACCCGAACCTACCAGGCTTACGGTTGAAGTATTGGCATGGCCGGCAAGCCTCATATCGCCTGAGCCACTGATACTGCTTTCCAAGCTTTTAACATCTATCTTGCCCGTCATATCACCTGAGCCGCTGATCCTTAATCTGAGTGAATTTGTAGTAAGTCCATCCCTGAAAGTTACATCGCCAGATCCGGTTATGCTTACCGCATTCAAATCTTTTGCGACAACGTAAACAACTATTTTTTTATGATTGCCAAAAAAGTTACCCCAATTGGTAATATCGTGTTTACTGTAAATCTTTAAAATACCGCCGTTTACTTCGGTCAGGATCCGGTTCATCACATCAGAAGGGGCTTCAACTTTTACAGATTCCGTTGATCCCTGTGTAATCACTACGTCAAACGGGCCGGCAACATTTACAGCGTTAAAGCCCGACAAGTGACGATCAACAATTTCGGAAGAGCTTACTTTTACAACTACAGCGGGCTTTGCATACGTATAAGTGGCTCCGGTTAAAAGCAGAGCGGCCAGCAAGAGTTTTTTTATCGATTTCATGGTTGTTAGTTTTGTTTAATAAGACGCAATACCTATGATTAGGTTGCATTAAAAATAAGAAATAAAATTCTTATCGTTAATTGTAATTTCTAAATCGCGATTGCTGTAAGAAAGCGATATTATAAAACATGTCATTGCGATCCGCTAGCCAGTGGAGGGCAACCGCACACCGTGCACAACCGCCAATACAAATTCTACACTTTTCTGTTCGCTCTGTACAGTATGCGATTGCTTCGCACCTCGCAATGACAAGGTGTTTTAGGGGCAAGGGGCCTCTTAATCCACCATCACCCCAATATAATAATTAAAGGTATCTACCTCAATATTGCTTTTTTTAGCCCCGTTTATTTCAACAGGTTTAAAACGGGTTGATGGCGTTATAAACTGGTATTCGCCGCCTTTAAGCTTTACTCTTACCGGCATATTAAAGCCTTTTACATCCGAGATCCAGCGTACAAATAGTTTACCGCCTGTTTCCATAAAGTTCAATATCGGGATGCTCCTGTATTTAAGATACTGATCAAATACAGGCGACAGGTTTTTACCCGATTGCTCATTAATATAATTTACCACATCGTCATACGTAACGGTTTTATGGTAAAAGGTTTTATTTAAGCCGCGAAGGATGCCACGCCATTTTTCATCGTCATTAATAATGGTACGGATCATATTCAGCATATTACCGCCCTTATAATACATATCACCCGAGCCTTCTTTGTTCACATTATAAACACCAAGTATCGGCGAGTCGTTTTGAATGGCGAAGCGTGTTCCATGCACATACTCCTGCCCGGCCTGTTTACCATAACGCTGCTCAATAAATAAGGATTCGGAGTAATTGGTAAAGCTTTCATGGATCCACATGTCGGCAAGATCTTTCGAGGTAATGTTATTGCCAAACCATTCGTGCCCGCTCTCGTGAACCACAATAAAATCCCATTTTAATCCCCAGCCAGTACCTGACAGGTCACGACCTAAATAACCATTTTGATAATGATTACCATACGCTGTTCCACTTTGGTGCTCCATGCCCAGGTGCGGAGTCTCGATCAGCTTATAACCATCTTCATAAAAAGGGTAAGGGCCAAACCAATGCTCAAAGGCTTTGATCATATCTTTCACGTTTTCGCCAAACTGCTTTTTGGCCTTATCAACGTTATAGTTTAGTACCCAATAATCTAAAGTTAGCTTTCCTTTTTCACCATCATAACTATCGCTAATGTGTGAGTATTTGCCAATATTGGCTTCAATGTCATAGTTGTTAATAGGGTTCGCTACAAACCAATCGAACCGGGTATAACCATTTTTCAGATCGGTTACTTTACGCAGTCGGCCGTTTGACGCATCTGTTAATCCTTTGGGTACGCTGATGCTGATCAAAGCACTGTCTACCTCATCGGCCTGCTGGTCTTTATTTGGCCACCAAATGCTTGCACCAATGCCCTGACACGCGGTAGCCACCCATGGATTGCCTAATGAATCTTTTGAGAAAACTATGCCGCCATCCCATGGAGCCCGTTTGGCTATAGTTGGATTACCCGAATAAAATACGGTAAATTCATCCTTGCTGCCTTTGACTATGGTAGCCGGGAAGGTTACAAATACGGCATTAAACTCGCGGGTAAAGGGTAGTTCCCTCCCTTTGTAAACCACTTTTTCAACTTTTAAATTGGCAAACAAGTCGAACTGTAATTTGTTGAAATCTTCGGTAGCTGTAAATTTAAACAGGTTGCTGCCGCTAATGAATTTGTTTTCGATATCAAACGTAACATCCAGGTGGTAGTAATTGATATCATAACAGGTACGCAAAGGCGATAAATAGCCGCGCAATGAATCGGCCCGGGTAAAAGTTTCTTTCTTTACGCCAAGCTGGGCGTTTGCACCAAAGGAGATTAAGCCAAGTGCGCATATAATTAATGATCTGTGTAGTTTCATTTATATTTTCCTAACTAATATTTCAAAAGCGGTCTGTGAGGACACAGACTGCGGGATTATTTTATTTATTGCAGAACGGTAACCTTAACGCTTGATTTATTCTGTGCATCATGATAGATCCTGATAGTCGATTTCTGAAAATCCGAATCTTTTGCCTGGTTAATATCTTCAAATTGTTGCGGGTTTCTATCAGCCAGCGGGAACCATGAGTTTTGTACCTGGATCATGATGCGGTGCCCTTTTCTGAAGGTATGGCCAACATCGGGCAGGTTATATTTAACCTCGGTTACTTTGCCCGGCACAAACGGCTCCGGTTTTTCAAACGAATTACGGAATTTACCCCTAAAGATCTCGCCCCTAACCAGCATTTCATAGCCGGCCATGGTCACGTTTTTAGGGTTGGGTGTCGGATTTGGATAATTATCCGGGAAAACATCAATCAGCTTCACCACGTAATCGGCATCAGTAGTGCTGATAGACGAGAACAGGTCGGCAACTACAGGGCCGGTTAATGTAATATCGCTGGTTAAAGTATCTGTTTGATAAACCTTTACATCGGGTCTGCGTCCTGCAAAACGCTGATCATCCAGCATATATTCCCTTGTGCGGTGTGATTGTACACCATCCTGGTAGGGTACAGGTGTGTTAGGATCGCTTACATACTCATCAAAATTTTCATTCCCGGTTGGCGCGTCAAATGACAGTTTACCATTTGCATGGAAGTATAAAGTTTTTTCGGTTGAATTTTCAGGCGGCCATTTGCTGAATTTTTTCCACTCGTTGCTGCCTGAAATATAAATAGCTGCTTTTGGCAGGTCCATCTCGCCTTCGTCTTTCAGGTAATATTTAAAGAATGGCAATTCTAAATTTTCGCGGAACCATTTGCTGGTGTTAGAGCCAAAGTCCTGGTCGCCGAAATGCTGGATGTCAACACTTTCCCAGCCGCCATGAAACCATGGGCCCATAACCAATATGTTTTTGTGTGCTGCCGGATTTTGTTTTTCAATAGCGTCAAACACATGCAGGGCGCCAAAACAATCCTCGGCATCAAAAAAACCGCCAACTACCATTGTTGCAGGGGTAAGGTTTTTTAAATGCGGACGAATGTTCATGTCTTTCCAAAAGCTGTCATAGTTTGGATGGGCCATCATATTGTTCCAAAATTTAATGGAATCCCCGAAATAATATTTTTTATAATTTGGTAAAGCGCCCAGGTTAAGGTAAAACTTATAGTTGTCGGCGTATTTAAACTTTATAGCAGTTTTAAATTGCGCCGGGATAATAGGTTTAGGGCGCGGTACGCCAAAGCTGGTGATAAATGAAAAGGCGTCCATTATAAATAAGGCGCCGTTATGATGAAAATCATCACCAATAAACCAGTCGGTAACCGGGGCCTGGGGTGATACAGCTTTAAGCGCCGGATGCGCGTTGGGTAACGATGCGGTTGAGTAGAAACCGGGGTATGAGATTCCCTCAATGCCCACTTTACCGTTATTATTGGGCAGGTTTTTTATCAGCCAGTCAATAGTATCATAAGTATCCGAGCTTTCGTCAACCTGCTGCTTGCCTTTTTTATTGTCGATGTTTGGGCGAACGTCAATAAAATCGCCTTCGCTCATCCACTTGCCGCGTACATCCTGGTAAACAAAAATGAAGCCTTCTTCCAGCAACAGGGAATTTTGCCCCAATGATTTCCTGTAATTGTTTTCGCCATAGGGCGATACTGTATAGGGTGTACGGGTCATCAGGATAGGATATTTTTTTGATTGATCCTTAGGCAAATAAATGGAAGTGAACAATTGTTTACCATCGCGCATGGTAATATACTTTTCCATTTTAGTGTAATGGTTCCTGATGTAGGCGGTGTCTTTGGGTGGTTGGGCATTTGCAGCAAAAACGCAAAATGCGGCCACGAATAGGAGTAGCAGTTTTTTCATTAGCTCGGTCAGTTTAAGTAGCTAATTTAATAAGATAATCAATAATATACTATTAGTGTTAACACTGTTACAGAAAAAGGATAAAACCTTATTAAAACAAGCTAAAATACGGGCACTAATAGTAGTGTGAAAAACACTTATTAAATTATTTTAATAAGTGTTGTAATTGTAAAAATAATTTTATTAAGTTTGTATTGAATAATGCATTGCACTCTAAAAAATGAACTTTACATCAACCTTATGTCGGTAAGGGAAATTATAGTTAAATTGGTTTGAATAAATCCTCGCCCCGGCGGGGATTTTCTTTGTAGTGCTTTTTTATTCGCCCCTTGTTAAACTAAAAACCAACCCAACCAACCCAATGGCGAGATTAAATTTACTAGAAGAGACGCGTTACGAGAAGCTGCCGGTAACGGTGTATGGCAATCAGCAAGAAGCATCGCTGGCAGTAGCGCAGCGGATAGCCAAACTGATAAAGAGCAAAACGGCAAAAGGCGAAAAGACCGTACTGGGCTTAGCCACGGGCGTAACCCCGATAGGGGTATATGCCGAGCTGGTGCGCCAGCACCAGCAGGAAGGCTTAAGCTTTAAAAACGTGATCACGTTTAACCTGGACGAATACTACCCGATGCAGCCCAATGCGGCACAAAGCTATGTAACGTTCATGAACGAAAACCTGTTCAGCCATGTAGATATTGATCCAAAGAACGTGCATATCCCCGATGGTACCCTTGACCAGGAAGCAGTAGCTGCCTTTTGTTTGGATTATGAAAAAAAGATCACCGCACTGGGCGGACTGGACCTGCAAATCCTAGGGATCGGCCGAACCGGCCACATCGGCTTTAACGAGCCGGGGTCGGCGCCAAACTCTGGAACAAGATTGGTAACGCTGGATGACCTGACCCGGAATGATGCCTCGCGTGACTTTGGCGGTAAGCAGAACGTACCCACCAAGGCCATCACCATGGGCATCGGCACCATCTTCAAGGCCCGGGAGATCATCCTGATGGCCTGGAGCGGAAAGAAAGCGCCGATCATCAAAAAAGCGGTAGAAGGCGAGATCTCGGGTGAAGTGCCGGCTACTTACCTGCAATTATCGGATAATGTGGAATTTGTGCTGGATGAACCAGCAGCCTCTTCACTAACAAGATTCAATACCCCCTGGCTGGTAAAAGACTGCGTATGGGAAAACGGCCTGAAAAAGAAAGCGGTGATCTGGCTGGCCGATAACCTGAACAAACCGATCCTGAAACTAACCGAAGAAGATTACAATAACCACGGCATGGCCCAGCTTGCCGTAGAACAAGGCCCGGTATACAATATCAACATTGATATCTTTAACCAGCTGCAGCATACCATTACCGGCTGGCCGGGTGGCAAACCGGATGCGGACGACAGCCAGCGGCCGGAAAGAGCGCAACCAGCACGCAAACGCTCAATCATCTTCTCCCCCCACCCGGATGATGATGTGATCTCTATGGGCGGTACTTTTATCCGTTTGGTTGACCAGGGACATGATGTGCATGTAGCCTACCAAACCTCGGGCAATACCGCCGTATGGGATGATGACGTATTAAGATTCGTAGAATTTGCAATAGACTTTAACAACAGCATCGGCGATGATAATACCAAACTAAAAAAGGTATATGAAGAAATGCGGGCCTTCATCCCGACCAAAAAGCCCAACCAGGTAGATACCAAAGAGATCAGGGATGTAAAAGGGTTTATAAGAAAGACAGAAGCCATCTCGGGAGCAAGATATGCAGGCTTACAGGACGACCATATCCACTTTATGGCCCTGCCGTTTTATGAAACGGGCAAGATCAAGAAGAACACGGCAGGCGAGGCAGACATCAAGCTGACCATAGAGCTGCTGCAAAAAGTAAAACCACAGCAGATCTTTGCAGCGGGAGACTTTGCCGACCCGAACGGAACGCATTTGGTATGCTTCAACATCATCATAGCCGCCTTAAGAAAACTAAGAGAAACAGAAGACTGGGTAAAAGACTGCTGGCTGTGGATGTACAGAGGTGCCTGGCTGGAGTTTGAGACGCATGAGATCGAGATGGCTGTACCGTTATCCCCACAGGAAGTGATCCGCAAACGCAATGCTATCTTCAAACACCAGAGTCAAAAAGACCGTCCGGTATTCCCGGGAGATGATGCCAGGGAGTTTTGGGTAAGAGCCGAAGACAGGACAAGAGAAACAGCCAGAGCTTATGACAAGCTGGGCATGGCTGAATATGAGGCTATGGAGGCCTTTGTGAGGTTCAACTACTAATCACAATGGATCACAGATAAAATCACAGATGCAAATGATGAAACTGATAAAAAGATATCAGCGTTCATCATTTGCACTATTTAAATCAGTGATCAAATCTTTCTTTCAGGAATTTGCCTGTATAGGAATCTTTTTCTTTTATCAAGTTCTCCGGCAATCCTTCAAACACAACTTTTCCGCCGCGGTCGCCGCCTTCGGGGCCAATATCTATTACCCAATCGGCACATTTTATTACATCCATATTGTGCTCAATAACAATAATAGTGTTGCCATGCTCAAGCAGCGCATCAAATGATTTAAGCAGCTTTTTAATATCAGCAAAATGCAGGCCGGTTGTAGGCTCATCAAAGATGAACAGTGTTTTATGGGTATTGTTACCCTTAACCAGGAAAGATGCCAGCTTGATCCGCTGTGCTTCGCCGCCGGATAAGGTATTTGAAGATTGGCCTAACTGCACATAGCCTAAGCCAACATCCATCAGTGGTTTTATTTTAGCGATGATCTTTGGCTCTTTGGCAAAAAATTCCAGGCCTTCCTCAATCGTCATGCTTAAAACATCCGATACATTTTTATCATGGTAAGTAACATCAAGGATATGCTGTTTAAAGCGTTTGCCGCCGCAGGTTTCGCAGGTTAGGAAAATATCAGCCATAAACTGCATCTCTATTTTTACCTCACCTTCACCCTGGCAAACATCACATCGGCCACCTTCAACATTAAAGGAAAATGCTGATGGTTTTAAGCCGGCAGCCTTTGAAACCGGAAGCGCAGCATACAGGTTGCGGATCTCGTCCCAGGCCTTTACATAAGTAACCGGGTTTGATCGTGATGAACGGCCGATAGGGTTTTGATCAACCATTTCAACCTGCTCAATTTTCTGGTAGTCGCCTTCAATGCTATCATAAGCGCCGGTTTGCTCCGCATTATAATTGCCAAGTGTTTTTTGCAGAGCAGGGGCCAGGATCCGTTTTACCAAACTTGTTTTACCCGAGCCGGATACACCGGTTACCACTGTTAAAATCCCTAACGGGAATTTGGCATTTACATGCTGCAGGTTGTTTTCCCTTGCACCTTTTATCTCTATAAAATCATTCCACTTACGGCGGCTTTTCGGAATGGCAATTTCTTCCTTGCCACTCAGGTAACGACCAGTTAAGCTGTTGTCATCCTTTATAATTTCATCATAAGTGCCGCTGAACATCAGGTTACCACCATGCGTGCCCGCCTCGGGGCCGATATCAATAATATGATCGGCAGCCTTCATTATTTCTTCTTCGTGCTCAACAACCAATACAGTATTGCCAACATCACGAAGTGATTTTAGCACACCTATCAATCGTTGCGTATCCCGTGGGTGCAAGCCGATGCTTGGTTCATCCAGCACATAAACAGAACCTACCAGGCTGCTGCCTAAAGAGGTTGCTAAATTGATCCGCTGTGATTCACCGCCTGATAATGTATTTGATAACCGGTTAAGCGTTAAATAGCTTAAGCCAACATCGTTCAAAAACAAAAGCCGGTTAGTTATTTCCATCAGCAAACGTTTACCTATTTTGGCATCGGTTTCGTTAAGCTCAATGGTTTTAAAGAAATCAAGCGCTTTATCCAGTGCCATTAAAACCACATCGGTGATTGATTTGCTGTTGATCTTTACATTGGATGCATCCTGCCTTAAACGACTGCCCTTACATTCCGGACAGGTGGTTTTACCCCTGTATCGCGAAAGCAAAACCCTGTACTGTATTTTATAGGTTTGCTCCTCCATCTCCTTGAAAAAATCATCAAGGCCACGGAAATAGCTGTTGCCTTTCCATAATAATCTTTGCTGCTGCTCGGTAAGCTGGTTGTATTGGCGGTGGATAGGGAAATCAAATTTCAGTGCATTTTTAATAAGCACCTCATTCCATTCGCGCATCTTTTCGCCACGCCATGGTGCAATGGCGCCTTCATAAACACTTTTACTTTTATCTGGAATTACTAAATCCTCATCAATACCTATTACTTTTCCGTAACCTTCGCAGCGTTTACAAGCGCCGTAAGGATTATTAAAACTGAAAAAGTTTGGCGTAGGCTCTTCAAATCGGATCCCATCCAACTCAAACCTGTCGCAAAAAAAGCGTTCGGTTTCCTTATCAGCATCGGGCTCCGTAAAACGGACATAACAATCTCCTTTGCCTTCGAAAAATGCAGTCTGGATAGAATCCCCTAACCGGCTTACGGTTTCATCTTCTTCGTTTTTGGAGATGCGGTCGATAACTATCCTAACATTAGTTATGATTTTAGAAGCAGGGCCTGAGATTTCAGCTTCCAGATCCGCAACTTCGGCTTTCCCTTTTTTGCTTTTAGCTTTCGGCTTTCCGCCTTCCGCTTTCAGCTCCCCAACCAACCAGCTTCCATCATCAACAATGCTCATATCCTCCAGCAGGTCTTCAATTTTTGAAAGCTTACCGCGAAATTCAACACGTACAAATCCCTTTTGCATCAAAACTGCCAGCTCTTCTTTTAGGCTGCGGTTGTTGTGCGGGTATAGTGGGCATAATATGGTAACCTGCGTTTCGGCAGGCAGTGTCATAATAAAATTAATTACATCGGTAACCGAATCTTTTTTAACTATCCCTCCTGATATTGGGGATATAGTCTTTCCAATCCGCGAGAAAAGTAGCTTCAAATAATCATAGATCTCGGTTGAAGTACCAACAGTTGAACGCGGATTTGATGTAATTACCTTTTGCTCAATGGCAATAGCAGGGGCTATCCCCTTAATATAATCAACATCCGGCTTGTTCATCCGGCCCAAAAACTGGCGAGCGTATGATGAAAGGCTTTCCACATACCGGCGCTGGCCTTCGGCATAAAGGGTATCAAAAGCAAGCGATGACTTGCCAGAGCCCGACATGCCGGTAACTACTACCAGCTTGTTTTTAGGAATGGCCACATCCATATTTTTAAGGTTGTGTACCCTTGCACCCTTTATAATAATATGTTTTTGAGGATCTTTATCTGCTTCTTTCATTGAGTTCATGGTTCATTGTTCATAGTTCATGGCAAAGTAAATTGCCTCGAAACATGAATGACTTTGGGTTGTAATTACTGATTTATAGCTCATAGTAACCTTATCCGGCTATGAACTATGATCTATCAACCATGAACTACTCCCAAACTGCAAAAATCCTAAAATATTTAGCAGAATCCAAATGAGTTTGAGAAATGTATCTGGTTAATTGGCAATTTGTTGCAGACTTTGCATTGGGCTGACAATAAGCGGTTTTGCAATCGCACACGCTGCATGTTTATTGTGCTGCAAAGTGTTAAAAAATGTTAAATATTCTGTTGTGGCATTATCGTGGGAAATAATATTTGTTTTTTTGGTGATAATTTGTTTTATTTGGGATAACAATTTCTTAATCCCTAAAATATAACGCTATAGATAAAACTCTACTCTAATAAAATATTTGATTAATTAAGTTTAGTAGTTTTCTATGGATTTTCAATTGAAGAGTGACCAGGATCTAATCCATCTTTACATTGCGGGTGATGAAGGAGGGCTGGTAGAATTAATCCGCCGCTATCAATCAAAAATATATACTTCAGTTTATTTGCTTGTCAAAGACGAATATCTTGCCGAGGATATTTTTCAGGATACCTTTATTAAAGTAATAAATACTTTAAAAGCCGGAAAATATAACGAAGAAGGTAAATTTTTACCGTGGGTAACACGGATTGCCCATAATTTGGTGATAGACCATTTTCGCCGCGAGAAGCGCGCGCCAATGATCAGCAATGGCGATGACTTTGATATTTTTGAAGTTTTGGGCAATTATGACGAGAGTACCGAAGACCGCATGGTTAGGGAACAAACTTATAAGGACCTGAAATCATTGATCCATCTATTACCTGCCGAGCAAAAGGAAGTATTAATTATGCGCCACTTTGGGGATATGAGCTTTAAAGAAATAGCCGATATTACCGATGTAAGCATTAATACTGCCCTTGGCCGCATGCGCTATGCCCTTAATAATCTGCGCAAAATGATGCAGAGTAAGGAACTAAGTTTAAAAAATTAGTTGTAGGGGTTATAAGAGTTTTAAAGGTTGTAAGTGTTGAAATGGCTAAAATTTCAATATTTACAGCCTTTTTCGTTTTCTGTGCGCCGCGATTTTAACCTTTACAACCCTTACAACAACTACAACTTTTACAAACTGCAGCATTGTAACAAAAAAATTTCATTTAATTTTCATCTTCATAAAATATTATATTTAAGCTTTCGTTTAGTATCTGTAAACCAAAAAAATTTAATAAAGCTTATGGATGAAACTTTTACAACGACTTTAAATTTACTGACTGACAAAGCCATGGTGAATGAAGAATTGCAGGAGAACCTGGAAGGCGACGAATTAATGTTCTATCATTCTCTTCGTGCTGATCTGGACCTTTTGAAAAGAAGCCCTAAGGTTCAAACCATTCACCACATTCTCGACCATTCAAGGAGTTTGCGTTAGTAGTACAATTTACCTAACTGGTTCACGGGTCATAGCTGTTTTGTGATAAATAGTCTATGATTTGTGAACCTTTCTATTTTTTATTAGCTCACTTGTTCAATGATTCATTAGTTCATTGGTACAAAGTTCGGAAGAATGTGACCTGACAGTGGCTTGAAATATTTATATTTTCTTTGGCATTTGCTATTAATTCAAGACTATTGCACAATAGTTTATTGTGATTAGGCCGCATGCAAATACCAATGAACTAATGAACCACTGAACCAATGAACAAGAAAGACCGCTACAAATACTTCGTAGAATATTTTTCAAAAAATCAGCCTAATCCTGAAACCGAACTTCATTATAGTAATCCTTTCCAGTTACTGGTTGCGGTTATACTTTCGGCTCAATGCACTGATAAACGGATTAACCAGGTAACCCCCGCCCTGTTTGAGCGATTTCCAACACCCGAATCACTTGCTGCTTCAACGCCCGAAGAAGTTTTTAACTATATCCGCAGTGTAAGCTACCCTAATAATAAGGCAAAGCATTTGGTGGGTATGGCTAAAATTTTGGTAGATGTTTTTAATAGCGAGGTGCCTTCAGGAATTGATGATCTGCAAAAAATGCCCGGTGTTGGTCGTAAAACAGCCAATGTTATTTCGTCTGTGGTATTCGATGCCCCAGCAATTGCTGTGGATACGCACGTTTTCAGGGTGTCTGCGCGGATAGGCCTCACCAATAGTAAAGCCACCACCCCGCTTGCCGTTGAAAAACAGCTGGTACAATATTTACCGCAGGATACGCTTGGAGTAGCGCATCACTGG
>Ga0206988_1151_pt1 | contig 17086 bp, 14 predicted proteins | sample Alteio_BWMinCont_12_FD_153263 | JGI IMG/M metagenome (GOLD analysis project Ga0206988, IMG submission 153263) | Enriched cells from forest soil in Barre Woods Harvard Forest LTER site, Petersham, Massachusetts, United States -... | ecosystem: Environmental > Terrestrial > Soil > Temperate forest >... | reverse complement strand
TCATTGAAGATGTTGCAATTCTGCAGAATCTCGACAAAGGCTGAGCCTTTGTGGGCGGCGGCATGCTTAAGCGTTTCTTTGAGGTGCTGTTGGAACACATCGACGGAGCGAGCCACAAAGGTGGCCTCGGCCCCGATGGCGAGAGAAATGGGATTGAAAGGTCGATCCAGCGAACCGAAAGGCGAGGACTTGGTCTTCTTGTTGAACTCCGAGGTCGGCGAATACTGGCCCTTCGTCAAGCCGTAGATGCGGTTGTTGAAGAGCAGAACTTTCAGGCCGACGTTGCGTCGCAGCATGTGAATGGTGTGATTGCCGCCGATAGAGAGTGCATCGCCATCGCCGGTTGCCACCCAAACCTCGAGGTCGGGACGAATCGCTTTGATGCCCGTGGCCACCGCGGGCGCACGTCCGTGAATGGTATGAAACCCGAACGTGTTCATGTAATACGGAAATCGGCTCGAGCACCCGATCCCTGAAACCACGACGAAATTTTCGCGCTTGATCCCCAGCTCCGGGAAAACCGACTGAACGGCCGAAAGAATCGCGTAGTCCCCGCAACCCGGGCACCAGCGAACTTCCTGGTCGGTCTGGAAGTCTTTTTTGGTGAGAGGCGTGATTGGCGGCAGCGTAGCAGTGCTCATCGGGAATTCTCTCCAAGAATCTCTTCAATCTTTTGCTCGACTTCCACCTGCTTGAACGGCCTGCCCTGAATCTTGTTGAGGCCAATGGCGTCGACCAGATACTTGGCACGCAAAACCCAAAGAAGCTGGCCCATGTTGAGCTCCGGCACAAGAACCGTCTTGTATCGCTGCAGCACTTCGCCGAGGTTAGCCGGCAGCGGATTCAGATAGCGCAGGTGAACGTGGCCGATCTTACGGCCCTGCGCGCGCTGCGCTTTCAGCGCGGCCGTGATGGCCCCGTGCGTCGAGCCCCAGGCAACGATCAGAAGATCGCCTTCGGCGTCGCCGGCAGGCACTGCATCCGGAATCTCCTGCACGACGGACGCAACCTTCGCCGCCCGGATGCGCACCATGTTTTCGTGGTTGAGCGGCTCGTAATTGATGTTGCCGGTAACGTCCTGTTTCTCGAGTCCGCCGACGCGGTGTTCAAGCCCCGGCGTGCCAGGAACGGCCCACGGGCGCGCGAGCGTCAACGGGTCACGCTTGTAAGGCAAATAGCCATTCGGAGAGTTGGCCTCTGTCGCAAACTTCACCGGGAATGCCGGAATTTCATCGACGTTGGGAATCTTCCAAGGCTCGGCGCCATTCGCAAGATAGCCGTCAGACAGAATGATCACCGGAACCATGTACTTGACAGCGATGCGGCTGGCTTCGACCGCGGCCCAAAAGCAATCGCTGGGTGTGGCCGGGGCAATGATAGGAATCGGCGCTTCGGAGTTGCGGCCAAAGAGCGCCTGCAAAAGATCCGCCTGCTCGGTCTTTGTCGGTAGTCCCGTCGAAGGTCCGCCACGCTGAATGTCGCAAATCACCAGCGGGATTTCCACGGCAACGGCGAGACCCAGCGCTTCCGTCTTCAGCGCCATGCCCGGCCCCGAGGTCGTGGTGATGGCCAGGGCCCCTGCGTAAGCCGCGCCGATCGCGCTGGTGATCGCGGCGATTTCGTCTTCGGCCTGGAAGGTCATCACGCCGAAATCTTTGTATTGCGACAGTTCGTGAAGTATGTCCGACGCCGGTGTAATCGGATAGCTGCCCTGGAACAGCCGCAGCCCCGATTTTTGCGAAGCGGTGACAAACCCCAGCGCCAGCGCCTGGTTTCCGCTAAGGTTACGGTAAAAGCCCGGCGCGAGGTGCGCGGGCGGAATCTCATAACTGATCTGAAATGCTTCCGTGGCTTCGCAATACGAGTAACCAGCCTTCATCGCCAGTTTGTTTGCTTCGACGAGCAGCGGCTTGTTCTTAAATTTCGCGTCAATCCACCGTACCGTCGGCTCCATCGAGCGGTTGTAGAGCCAGTAGCACATGCCCAGCGCGAAAAAATTCTTCGACCGGCTCATAGACTTGGCGTCGATGCCCAGATGCTCGAGCGCGATTTTTGTCAGACGCTCCAGCTCCACTGCAAAGAGCCGGTATTTGTCGAGCGAATGATCCTCCAGCGGATTCGTTTTCGACTGCGCTTTGCGCAAGTCGTTTTCCGTAAACGCATCAGAATTTACGATCAGTATCCCGTTGGCCTTAAGGTCCGCGACATTCATCTTCAGCGCCGCCGGATTCATGGCGATCAGAACATCGACAGAGTCACCCGGCGTGTACACGTCGCTCGAAGAAAAATGAAGCTGGTATCCGCTGACGCCCGGCAGCGTTCCGGCAGGAGCGCGTATTTCAGCCGGAAAATCCGGGAACGTAGCGATATCGTTGCCGTAAAGCGCTACGGTATTGGTAAATTGGCTTCCGGTAATCTGCATCCCGTCGCCGGAATCGCCGGCAAAGCGGATGACCGCGCGATCAATCACCTCGCGTTTGTGCTTCACCGGTGGCGTTTCAATCAAAGTTGACATAGTGACCAAGGCTCCGCGGTAAGTGAACTCCCAGACCAATCCCCTGAGGGAGTGTGGCTCGATTTGTTAGATGGGCAGTGCGAAAACCAGGTTGGATACCCTATCCGGAGCCGACGGTAAGAGAATACCACACCCGCCCGTGTGCAGCGGGAAGAGTGACCGCCGCCGAAAATTGTGTCGTTACAGAAACGACGGCCCAGGATGGTGCGCTCGCGGCGGCCAAGTGCTGGTTGCCAGTCCCACCATCGCGCCGTCCGGAATCCGCACCTTCAAGCTTTGCGTCTCCTGTAGATGCAAGGAACTCCCGGGCTCGTGTATATCATTTCCAGAAGTGCGACCATAGGGAAGGGAACGTAACGCGAAGACAACTTGCCGCTTGACGTTCGCTTTCTTTTCGCCTAAAGTAGTGATGCTTCACTCGTGTGTGCGGAGGTGCACGATGACTCTGACAAAACGGCAGAAAGAGGTTCTGGATTACCTGGTCTCTTTTGATAACAGGCACGGTTACGCCCCCAGCTTTGAAGAGATCGGCAAAGGCCTGAAGCTGACTTCCCTGGCCACCGTTCACAAGCACATCACCACGCTGGAGAAAAAAGGATTCATCCGCCGCGGCTACAACCAGAGCCGCTCCATCGAGATTCTGCAATTGCCAAAACCTGTCAAGGAACAGATTAGCGACAGGAAGATTCAAGAACTGCCACTCGTAGGCCGGATCGCCGCGGGCCGCCCGCTGGAGGCCGTAGAAGAGCGCGAGACGATCTCGCTCGGCGATTTTGCTCGCGGCGGCAACTCTTTCGTGCTTCAGGTGAAGGGCAGCTCCATGATTGAAGATCACATCATGGACGGCGATTACGTGGTCTGCGAACAGACGCAAGTAGCCAATGCCGGCGACATCGTCGTGGCTCTGATCGGGGGCGAGGAAGCCACGCTCAAGCGCTTCTACCGCGAAGGAGCAGGCAAGATCCGCCTGCAACCCGCAAATTCAGAGATGGCGCCGATTATGGTTGCGGCGAATGACGTCAAAATTCAGGGCCGCGTCATCGGCGTACTCAGAAAATACTAAAGCTCTAATCGCCCAGTCGCGCTTCGCCTCCTTAATACGCAAGTTCCTCCCACTGCTGAGCGTAGCCGTCTTCTAACTCATTGCAGTCGGCATCTGTCGCCGTTCGACCGCAGCAGGTTCCCCCCAGGTCTCAGGCATGCGTCCATTTCCATTTCCGGTTACCATGTGAAATCCTTGTGACCATCTGGAAACGAAACGCGTCAAACATACGAGGCGGGCCAGCTCCCATGTCCCCGCGAAGGAAACGGAAAACGTGACGACCAAGCGCGAAAACATTCTGATTGTCGAGCCTGACGACGCACTGCGCCAGCAGCTCCAGGACGTGCTGCGTTCCGCAGGCTATGAAGTTTCCTCTGCTCCTTCGCAGGATGAAGGGTTCCGCGTCGTCCAAACCGGCGCCGTGGATGTGTTTGTGCTTTCCGCCGATCTGGCCGATGTCCTGTGTTGCAGCTCTCTGACAGAAATCAAAGGCCTCGGCTCTACGGCAAACACGCGCGTGATTCTGTTCGCCCGCGGCGGTGGCGCGATGCGTGCGCGCGCCCTGGATCTTGGCGCCGACGACGTGATGACGCCTCCCTGGGAACCAGCGGAACTGCTGGCCCGCGTGCGCGTGCAATTGCGCGACAAGCAAGCCCTCGAGGAACTACAGCAGAAATCCCGCATCGCAGAAGAAGGCCAGGAAATCGCGCACACCGCGTTCCAGGCCATTGCGGTAACGGAAAAAATGACGCGTGACGCGTTTTCGACTGGTCGGGCTCTGAAAATCGGTGTTTCTGCCCTCCTCGGGGTCGCCGCGCTCATCTCCATCATTTTTCTGCTCTTCACGCGGCGCGCCGATAAGGAGAACCGCCGCGCCTATTCCGTGATCGCGCAGCTCGAGCACGGGGTCCACACCGAAGAAGCCCTCGTCGCCGAGGCTAACCGCGCCCGCGAAGAGCTAGCGCAATCCGACATCACCGAACAAAAACGACAGCTTCAAAAACAAACGAACGATCTTCGCCAGAAACTCTCCTCCGCGGACGCCAGCGAAGTCTCCGGCCTGCGAAAACAGTTGGAGGAGACCACCAGCCGGTTGAAAAAAGTAGAAACGCAATCCGACGCTGCCGAAGGCGTCATTCGGGCCAACGCTCCCAGCGTATGCCTGCTTCACGTCTCGGTTTCCTTTCTCGACCAGAGCACACGGCGGCCTTTGCGTTACGGCGCCATCAATCCCGACGGCCAGCCCCTCAAGGACGGCGACGGCAATGTGGTCTACAGCCTCGAAGGCCGCGCCCCGGAAGTTCGCGAAGATTTCTTCGGCACAGGTTTCATCGTCGGCCAAAACGAAGTCCTCACCAACCATCATGTTGCCCAACCCTGGTGGAAGAATGAAGAATTAGGCGCCGCCTCGCAGCAAGGCTTGGAGCCAGCCATCGCCGAAATGACCGCCTATTTCCCCGAGGCGGCCGCCGGCATTTCCTTGAACATTTCCCAGATCTCGGAGGAAGCCGACCTCGCCGTTCTCCGAGGCGACTTTTCCGCGCTGAAACGTCCCATTCTGAAACTCGACGGCCGCAAAGAAGCCGCCGTCAGCGGCCAGCCCTTAATTTCCCTGGGCTACGCTACTGGAATAAGCGCCATTCTGGCGCGCGCTGGAGAAGACGCCGTAAAGGACATTGTCAGGTTGAGCGGCGGCGACCCAAAAAAAATTGTGGACGAACTTCAGCAACGCAAGCTGATCCGCCCCCTGGTGACCCAGGGACATATCGGCGACGTGCTGTCCGATAAAATTGTCTACGACGCCCAAACCACCTCCGGCGGCTCTGGCGGCCCACTGATAAACCGCGACGGTCAGGTGATTGGCGTGACCTTCGCCATAGTCAGGGGCTTCGGCGGCTCCAACTTCGGAGTTCCCATTCGCTATGCACAACCGCTGCTAAAGCCGTAAGACGTTGGCAGCCTGGTGGTGCGGATTCAAATTGCTTGTTCTGCGAATCGAAATAAGTGCTCCAGTCGCGCCGCGTCCGCGTGAAACAATCTAAGATTTCGCGTAACCTACTTGCCGGCTCCGGAATGATGAAGAACAAACCCATTCGAAAATTACTCGCTGCGAATCGCAGCGAAATCGCCATACGGATTTTCCGTGCCGCGAACGAACTGGGCCTTCGCACCGTCGGGATCTATTCCCAGGAAGACCGCTTGGCGCTGCACCGGTTCAAAGCGGACGAGGCTTACCAGGTCGGCGTTGGCAAAGGGCCAGTCGAAGCCTATCTCGACATTGCCGGCCTAGTTGCCTTAGCGAAGGAAAAGGATGTCGACGCCATTCATCCCGGCTACGGATTCTTGTCAGAGAATCCTGCGTTTGCCCGCGCCTGCCAGAAGGCAGGAATTACCTTCATCGGCCCTAGTCCCGAACTGCTCGAACTCCTCGGAGACAAGACGGCCGCAAGGCGACTGGCCGAAGGAGCTGGCGTACCGGTGCTACCGGGAACGGAAGAATCGATAACTTCAGCGGCCGAAGCCCGCAAGTTCCTAACCACGATCGGCTATCCGGTCATGGTAAAAGCGGCCATGGGCGGCGGGGGGCGCGGCATGCGTGTCGTGCGCACCGAGGCTGAACTCGAGCAGCGTCTCGAGGAGGCTCAGGGCGAGGCCAAGTCTTCCTTCGGCGACGCGTCCGTGTTTCTAGAAAAATATTTACCGCATGTGCGCCATGTCGAGGTCCAGATTCTCGCGGACAATCATGGGAATCTGCTGCACCTCTATGAGCGCGATTGCTCCGTGCAGCGGCGTCACCAGAAAGTCGTCGAAGTAGCACCCGCTGTGAATCTGCCGTCGTCTGTGCGCGCAGAACTTTGCGATGCCGCCGTGCGTCTGGCGCGCAAAGCCAAGTACCACAACGCTGGCACGGTCGAGTTCCTCTACGACGTCGACGCCAAGAACTGGTATTTCATCGAAGTGAATCCCCGCATCCAGGTGGAACACACGGTAACCGAGATGGTCACGGGCATCGACTTGGTCCGCTCGCAGATTCTGGTCGCCGAGGGCCACCAGCTGCACCAGGAGCCGCTCGCGCTGCCCGAACAAGCAAACGTGCCACTCTACGGCGCGGCCCTTCAATGCCGCGTCACCACCGAAGATCCCGAAAATAATTTTGCCCCCGATTACGGAAAGCTTACGACCTACAGATCCCCAGCGGGATTTGGAATTCGTCTCGACGGCGGCACCGCCTATGCCGGCGCGGTCCTGGCCGCGTACTACGATTCGCTCCTCGTAAAAGTGACGGCCTGGGGCACAAAACTTCCCGAAGCTTGCCAGCGTATGGACCGCGCGCTCCGTGAGTTCCGCATTCGCGGCGTCAAGACCAACATCCCTTTCCTCGAAAACGTCGTCAACCATCCGCGCTTCCGCGCCGGTGAAGTCACGACTTCTTTCCTCGATGAATTACCCGAGTTGTTTCGTCTCGAAAGCCGCGGCGACCGCGCCACGAAACTGCTCTCCTATCTCGGCGACGTGATTCTTAACGGCAATCCCGAAGTAAAAGGCAAAGTAGTTCCCAAGGGGCTGGAGCAGGCCACCCTGCCCTCCGTGCCCGGTATCAACCCGCCGCCCGGAACGCGTCAATTGCTCCAGAAACTGGGTCCCAAGAGATTTGCCGGGTGGGCCAGAAAAGAAAAACGCCTGTTGATCACGGACACGACCTTCCGCGACGCCCACCAATCGCTGTTGGCCACACGCGTGCGCACCCACGATCTGCTCGCCACGGCCAGCGCCGTGGCGCAACGCCTCCCGAACCTTTTCAGCCTAGAAATGTGGGGCGGCGCAACTTTCGACACAGCCATGCGCTTTCTTCACGAAGACCCCTGGCAGCGCCTCCGCGATCTGCGCCATCGCATTCCCAATATCTGCTTTCAGATGCTTCTCCGCGGCGCAAATGCCGTCGGCTATACCTCTTATCCGGACAACGTGATCGTCGAGTTCGTCCGCGAAGCCCACGCGCAGGGGATCGACATCTTCCGCATCTTCGATTCCCTGAACTCCATCGAAAACATGCGCGTCTCCATTGATGCCGTGCTCGCAACCGGCGCCGTCTGCGAGCCCGCCATTTGCTATACGGGAGACATCTTCGACAAAGCCCGCCCGAAGTATTCCCTGAAATACTACCTATCCATGGCCAAGCAACTCGAAAAACTCGGCGCACATTTTCTCGCCATCAAAGACATGGCCGGCCTTTCCAAGCCTTATGCGTCCTACGAACTGGTAAGAGCCCTCCGCGAAGAAATCGCCATCCCGGTCCACTTCCATACCCACGACACCAGCGGCATCAATTCCGCCTCCGTCCTGAAAGCCGCGGACGCCGGCGCTGACGTTGCCGACGCGGCCGTCGCGGCCATGAGCGGCGGCACCAGCCAACCCAATCTCAATTCCATTGTCGAAGCGCTGCGCCACACGCCGCGTGACACAAATCTCGACATCGAGGCCCTCAACGAATGCTCTGACTATTGGGAAACGGTGCGTACCTATTACCTGCCCTTCGATTCCGGTCCGAAGGCCGGCTCCGCGCGTCTCTATCAACACGAAATTCCCGGCGGTCAATACACCAATCTGCGCGAACAAGCCGCCGCCATGGGATTAGGCCAGCGCTGGCGGGAAGTAGAAAAAACGTACGCCGAAGTGAATAAACTTTTCGGCGATATCGTGAAAGTGACTCCTTCCAGCAAGGTCGTCGGCGATATGACCCTGTTTCTGATGGCCAACGAACTGCAACCGGGCGATGTGCTCAAGCTCGACGAGACCCACGATCTTTCTCTGCCGAATTCCGTCGTAGAAATGTTTTCCGGTGTCCTGGGTGTTCCACCCGGCGGATGGCCCCTTACCTTGCAAAAAATAATCCTGCGCGGAGCCGCCCCACTCCAAGGCCGCCCAGGCCGGAACCTGCCAGCGGTCGACCTCCCAGGGGAATCCGCTATGCTCGAGAAAAAAATAGGCCACCGCGTGCGCCCCGATGAGCTTTTGAGCTACCTTCTCTATCCGGAGGTGTTCGTAGCGTACGACAAATTCCGCCAGACCTACGCGGACGTAAGCGTTCTGCCAACGCACGCCTTTTATTACGGCCTGGTTTCTGGCGAAGAGATCGCCGTCGAAATCGAGCCAGGAAAAACGCTCATCCTCAAATTTCTGACGGCCAGCGATCCGCACCCCGATGGAACGCGCACACTTTTCTTTGAGCTGAATGGCCAGCCGCGCGAAGTCAACGTGCGCGACCGCGCATTGCGTGTCGTAGAACGCGCCCACCCGAAAGCCGATCCCGCCGATCCCGGACAGGTAGCCGCTCCCACCGCCGGCGTAGTCAGCGGCATCGCCGTGCAAGTGAACCATTCCGTCGAGCGCGGTGCTAAGCTCTTAACCCTCGAAGCCATGAAAATGCAATCAAATATCTACGCGTCCATTGCCGGCCGCGTCACTAAACTTCTGGTCGCGCCAGGACAGCACGTCGAAGCCAAAGACCTGCTGGTGACCATTGCCCCGTGAACGGCCCGAATCTCCGCAAACATCAAGGTTTCCGCTCGCGCTTCCTGAGAAACGAGCGCGACCTGGTCGTCTATCTCCCGCCCGGCTACGACCACCAGCCCGAGCGTCATTTTCCAATCCTGTATCTGCACGACGGCCAAAATCTTTTTGACCCCTCCACTTCCTTCATTCCAGGCATGGATTGGCACGTCGGCCAAACCGCGGACCAAGCCATCAGCGCTGGCGCCGTCGAGCCGCTCCTCATCGTTGGCATTTACAACACTGGTAAGCAGCGCATTCGCGAATATACTCCGACTCGCGTCCCCAAACTCGGCGGCGGCCGTGCCGACCGCTACGCAAGATTTTTGATCGAAGAGCTAAAACCCTTCATCGAGCGCGAATACCGCACTCTTCCCGGCCCCCAAAAAACCGGCATCGGCGGCTCTTCGCTCGGGGGACTGGTCTCTCTCTATCTAGGTCTCAAGCTTCCTCACATTTTTGGAAAACTCGCCGCGCTCTCGCCTTCCGTCTGGTGGAACCAGCAGGTCATGCATCGTTTCGCAGCTGCTGCTAACGTGGATCCGCGCCCGTGCATCTGGTTGGACATCGGCACACGCGAAGGCCCGCGCATAGTCCAAGACGTCGAACAATTTCGCGACGTGCTTTTGCAAAAAGGCTGGCAGCTCGGCTGCGACCTGCATTACCAGCGCATCGAAGGCGGCGAGCACAACGAAGCCGCTTGGGCCCAGCGTGTCGGTCCCTTTCTGCAATTCTTGTATCCGGCCCGCTAAACCGAAGTATAATCCGCAGCTGTCGCGCGGCGGTTCGCTGCCATTTTCCTGTCAAGCGCGCAGCATTCAGGGGTCATCGATGCCAGAGAACCGTCCTTTCACCATCCTGTGTGTCAGCTCCTACGAGAAAGGTCAGGAGTTCTTGCGCACTTCGAAAGCCATCGGCTGCCGCGTGCTCCTCTTGACGGTAGAAAAACTCCGCGACGCAGATTGGCCCCGCGATTCCATCGACGAAATGTTCTTCATGCCCGAAGAACTTACCGTGAAAGAGCTGATCAACGCGGTAAGTTTTGTCGCCAGGTCGCAACCGATCGACCGCATCGTGGCCCTCGACGAATTCGATATGGAAAACGTCTCCGCCCTCCGCGAACACCTGCGCATCCCCGGCATGGGACTAACCACCGTCCGCTATTTCCGCGACAAACTCGCCATGCGCGCGCGCGCACAGGAAGTGGGCATCGCCGTTCCAGAGTTCGTGCCGGTCCTCAACTACGATGCCTTGCGCGAGTTCATGGCTCGCGTCCCTGCGCCGTGGCTGCTAAAGCCACGCTCGCAAGCTTCGGGAATCGGCATGAAAAAGATTCACGAACCTTCCGAACTCTGGCCGTGGCTCGATCAGCTCGGGGACCGGCAATCCACCTATCTGCTCGAGCAATTCGTCCCCGGCAGCGTGTACCACGTCGATAGCGTGGCCTCAGAACGTGAGGTCGTCTTCGCGGAAGCCCACGCCTACGGCGCGCCTCCGCTCGAGACCTCGCATCAGGGCGGCGTTTTCACCACGCGCACGCTCCCCCGCGATTCACCCGAAGTGAAAACTCTGCTCGACATCAATCGCAAAGTTCTCGACGAGCTCGGCTTCCTGCGAGGTGTCACGCACGCAGAGTTTTTGAAAGCACACGCCGATGGAAAATTCTATTTTCTCGAAGTCGCCGCGCGCGTCGGCGGCGCCTATATCTCGGATGTAATGGAAGCGGCCACAGACATCAATTTATGGCGCGAGTGGGCGCGGCTCGAAGTGGGGGCCGGGAAGCAGCCCTACCATCTGCCCCCCACCAGCCACGACTACGCCGGAGTGATTGTCTCGCTCGCCCGCCAGGAGCGCCCGGACACTTCCGCCTACAACGATCCCGAAATCGTCCACCGCATCACCAAATATCATCACGCGGGTTTCCTTCTAAAATCGCCCCGTCCCGAACGCATCGAAGAACTCTTGGATTCCTACTCAAAAAGATTTCAGGCAGATTTCTTGGCCATGCAACCAGTCCCCGAAAGGCCAAGTTCCTGATCTCGAAGAGATTTCCAGTTCCGCGCCCCAGCTCGATCGATGCCAAGAATGTACCCTTCAGATCGTAATGCCTCGGCGTTTTAGGCCGGGGATATAGGGATAGGAGGCCTCCCTTGCTTTTCTGAAGCCCTCCTCCTAAAATCAGTTCGTGCAAGAGACCTGTGGGCGCCTCTTCGTTGTCGGATGTAAGGGCGCTGTGGGAGGAACCCGCCGAAGCCATTCCGCAAAACCAGCCGGAGGAGGCCGAAGGAATCCTCTCCCTTCTGGGAGAGCGAGGATGTCAAGCAAACTTAACCGCGAACACAAAACGAACGGACTGGCCAAAGGTCCAGTTTACTTTCACGCACCGCCCATCAAGACTGCGTTTGCTGTGCGCCTCACTGAGGACTACAGTTTGCAATACCCCAAGGATTTTTTGCACGGGGTGGTGCTATCCCTTTGGGAGGACCGATGTGGGGCAATAAGAAACCGGAAACGCATTCCGCGCAACCGGAGCTGAAAAATTTTCCAACGAATCAGCCGCCGAAGCCCGCTCCGGCGACTTGGGAGGATAAACCCGCAATGAGTACAGATGCTATGCGTCCATTGGGTGCAACCGCGGACCGCGCCACGGCGCGGCTCGGGGCCAGCCTGCACGTGAAAGGCGAGATCTCCGGCAACGAGGATCTGCTGATCGACGGCTCGGTCGAAGGACTGATCCAGCTTGATGAGCGGAAGCTGACGGTCGGAACTACCGCAAAGGTCACTGCCGATATCATCGCCCGCGAGGTGGTGGTTTACGGCACCGTGAAAGGAAATCTTCGCGCCAAAGACCGTATCGAAATCAAAAAGGACGGCTCCGTCAACGGCGATCTAACCACCGCCCGGATCATGATTGAAGACGGCGCCTACTTCAAAGGCTCAATCGAAATCGATAAGAGCTCCGAGAAGGATTCCGCACACAACGCGTTTGCCAAGAGCTCGAACGCTCCCGTCGGCGCTCCCGCAGCGAAAACAATTTAATCCACGGTCATCTATTCTAATTCTCCTCGGGGCGGCGCGGACATGCAGTCCTCGCCGCCCTTCGATTTTTTCTGCCCCTTTTTTCTATGACCAATCCCGATGGCGAAAACATTTCATTGGACGCCACTTTCCTCGCCAACTGCCTTTGCATTTCCACTCTTCGGCCGCGCGTATATTTTTCTAACCAAACCCGCCGTTTCTTCATCTGACAAAATGTAGAATCCAAAGCGAAAACAACCGCTCGCCATGCAGCGCTCCGTACCTGCGCGAGAGGAGGATAATGTGGACACACGCAAGCTAGGCAATTCCGATTTGCAGATTACCGCGGTTGGCTATGGCGCCTGGGCCATTGGCGGCAGCGGCTGGGATTTCGCCTGGGGACACCAGGAGGACGCCGACTCCATCGCCGCCATTCATCGCTCGCTCGAACTCGGCGTGAATTGGATCGATACCGCCCCGGTCTATGGGGTCGGACATTCCGAAAAAGTCGTCGCCCAAGCGCTCGAAGACTGGCGCGGCCCGCGGCCCTACGTCTTCACAAAATGCGTTCTTCGCTGGGACGACCAAGGCCACGTCACCCAGAACCACACAGCCGCATCCATACGTCGCGAATGCGAAGACAGCCTGCGCCGCTTGCAGGTCGAAGTGATCGATCTCTACCAAATGCACTGGCCGCCCTCTGACAATGGCCCCGGCCTCGAGGAAGCCTGGCGAACCATGGCCGCCCTCCACAAAGAAGGAAAAGTTCGCTGGATCGGTGTTTCCAATTTCGACGTCGCGCAGATCCAACGCGCAGAAAAAATTGCCATGCCTCGGTCCTTGCAGCCGCCCTACTCCTTGATTCGCCGTCAAGTCGAGAAAGAGATCCTGCCCTATTCGAAACAGCAGGGAATCGGTGTCATAACCTACGCGCCCATGGCCTCCGGCCTGCTCACCGGCGCGATGACCCGGGAGCGCGCCGCCGCTCTCCCGTCCGACGATTTCCGCAGCAAGAGCCCGGAATTTCGCGAGCCGCGCCTGTCAAAAAATATCGATCTCGTGGAGCGCCTCCGGAGGGTCGGAGCCCGCCACGGCCGCAACCCCGGCGAAGTAGCCATCGCCTGGGTTCTCAGCAATCCCGCCGTCACCGGAGCAATCGTCGGCGCCCGAAACGCCAAACAAGCCGAAGGCGTCATGCGCGCCGGCGAACTAAAATTAACCCCCGAAGAAATCATGGAAATCGAAGGCGCTGCGGCAGTTGCTGCGGCTAGATGACCCATGAAGCGCGTGAGGAGGCTGGATCCATGGATTTTGGCCTGAAAGGCAAGAAAGCCGTCGTTTCCGGCTCCACTGCAGGCATCTGCCTGGCCATCGCTACCGCGCTAGCCGCAGAAGGGGCGAAAGTCGTCGTCAACGGCCGCACCGAAGCCCGCGTGAATGCCGCACTCGAAAAACTCCGTCAACGCCACAAAACCGCCGATCTCGAAGGCGTCGCCGCAGATCTGGGCACGGCCTCGGGCGTCGACTCCTTGGTCAAGCAAATCCCGCGCGCCGACATCTTAATCAACAATCTCGGAATCTTCGAGCCCAAGCCCTTCGCGGAAATCCCCGATGCCGACTGGCTGCGCTTCTTCGAAGTCAACGTCCTTAGCGGCGTCCGCCTCTCTCGCCACTATTTGCCCGGCATGCTCATAAACAATTGGGGCCGTATCATTTTCATCTCGAGCGAGTCCGGTTTTCAAATCCCCGCCGAAATGGTTCACTACGGCATGACCAAGACGGCGCAAGTCGCCGTCGCCCGCGGTCTCGCCGAATCCGTAGCCGGCACAGGAGTCACGGTAAACTCCGTCCTTCCCGGCCCCACCGCCTCCGAAGGCGCCGTCGGTTTTCTCGATAGCTTGGCCAAGAAGAGTGGCCTTTCGCCTGCCGAGATGGAAAAGGAATTCTTCAAATCCGCCCGGCCCAGCTCGCTCCTCAAGCGTTTCGAAACACCCGAAGAAATCGCCGCCGTCGTCACTTTTGTCGCCAGCGCGCAATCTGCGGCCATCAGCGGCGCATCCGTGCGCGCCGAAGGCGGCGTAATCCGCAGCATCTAGTGTCACCCCCAAGAAAAATCTCCGAATCTTTGTCGGGGCGGGGCTGGCCCCGCCTAACCGGTCCATCAAAAACTCCCAAATCAAGCCCGCGCAAGATCTGGGCGCCAAGTCTTAATCAGCCGCTTAATCGCCTTTCGATCACTTACCTTCTCCTCCAGCACTCTTCGCGCAAGCTCCGGCAGCTCCGCGTTACTCGCAAAGCGCAACGCCACCAGCTGATTAATCGTAAACTCCCCGATGCGCGCGTGCATATCTGCCGGCAACAACCGTTCCAACCGTATCCGCTCCTCAATCCGGATGACCCGATCCTGCACCTTCATCGCCATCATGCGCGCCATCACCATTCCGACAAAAAGTGCCGCCGCGACCAGCACGGAAAACAGACCGCCTGCTGTGAACCACGCTTTCACGCACCAGTAAATCTTAAATCCCAAATTAATTAACAACACCGGCAAAACAAAAAAATGGTACGGCGGCACCCATTTCGCATGACTTTGGAAACTCTGTTGGGCCATCTCTATCCTCCAAGTTGCGTGCCGATTCTAGCAGAAGCGCCCCGGTGGGCAATTCCGCAGCGTCTATCAATTCCGCCCCAATGCTGCTTCAGCTCGTGCGCAACGCCACCATCTCCTGCTCATTTTTATGCGAACCGTTTTCATCCCCTCGGCATCCAATGCTCAGATAGACTTAGATGGGCGCAGCGCACATTCCGCGATCGAACACGAGGAGCAATCAACATGGCAAAAGCCATCTGGGGTGGCAAGGTCATTGCCGAGAGCAACAACACCGTGGTGGTCGAAGGAAATGAGTATTTTCCTCCCGACGCAGTCAGCGAAAATGTCCTGAAGTCGAGCGCACACACCTCCATTTGCCCATGGAAGGGCACAGCCCACTACTACCATGTCGAAGTCGATGGAATGAAAAACGAAAACGCCGCCTGGTATTACCCTGAACCCAAGCCTGCTGCCGCGGGAATCAAGGGCCTAGTCGCGTTCTGGAAAGGTGTTCGCGTGGATGGCGGCAAGAGCTAGCAAGCCATCGCCACCCATCGAATTCCCGATCACCTGGGCTACTCACTCTGCTCTATTTCGCAAGCTCGTTCTTAAAAACACTTCCATTGTGCATCACAAAATGCACATGCTCTAGCTCTTCCACATCCTTCAGGGGATCCCCCGAAACCGCAACAATATCCGCATAAGCCCCCGCCGCCACCACCCCAATCTCGCCCTTCATCTCCAGCATTTCGCTAGCGCGCACGGTAGCCGATCGAATCGCATCCATCGGCGTCATCCCCAGTGAAACCATCCGCCCGAATTCCTGCGCAATCGGTTCCGTCCACGAAATTCCGCCCATATCCGTCCCAAACACGATTTTCAAGTGCGCCTCGAGCGCCTTGCGAAACGAAATCTCGTGCACCGCCGCCCGCGCCCGGTCGCGCTTTCCGCCCGGCGTATCCGCCGCTGCCCAGTCGCCGTAGTAAGGCGCGAGGGTCGGGCAATACCAGGTCCCCTGCTGTTTCATCTGCGCGATCTGCGCATCCGTGATCTCCAGCCCGTGTTCGATCGAATCGCATCCGCCATCGAGCGCTCGTTGCAAACCGATTCCGTTGTAAGCGTGGCACGCCACCTTCTTCCCCCACCCATGCGTCTCGTCCACGATCGCCTTCAGTTCCTCCACCGTAAGCGTCGGCTGCGAAACCAGCTTGCCCTCTTTGTCCACCCAAGAACGATGCGTCATGTACACCTTGATCCAATCCGCGCCGTGCTCCAGTTGCTGCCGCGCCGCCTTCCGCGCCTCCACCGGCCCATCGACAAGTTGTGCGCCCTTCGGCATATCCAGTTCCGGCGCGTAATCTTCCAGATTGTAGCCGCCTGTCGTCGAAATCGCGCGCGTAGCGCAAAAGAGCCGCGGCCCCGGAATGGTCCCTTCCTCAATCGCTTGCTTGATCTCGACGTCGCCGTATCCCGCGCCCTCCGTTTCCAAATCACGCAGCGTTGTAAACCCTTGTTCGAGCGCCCGCCGCGTCGCAAACGTCGCCCGAGCCGCTCTCAGCGCGATCCCCGCCTGCGTTTCGCGTGTTGGCCGAAGCCGGGGAGAGAGGCAGGCTCTTCGCCCCACAAAAAGATATGCGTGTGCGCATCAATCAGCCCGGGCAACACGGTCGCCCCGGAAAGATCGATCACCTTCGCGCTGGGCGGAATCGGAGCAGAACCGTCCGTCACACTCTCAATGTGCTCGCCCCGCACAAACACCAGCTGATTCTTGCGCGGCCGATCACTACTGCCGTCGATTAATGTTCCTGCCCGAATCACGGTCAGCGCAGCGGCAGACGGCGCCGCACTCTGCGCGCGTAAACCGCCCACTCCCAAAGTCAACAAGCCAGCCAAGCACAAAAATGCTTTTTTCACGGGAGGACTCCTCCTTAGCGAACGGTAGCTTGCCCCAGGAACAAGCACGATTGCAAGGAGACTACCTCTCTCCCCGGCTTCGGCCAACACGCGAAACGCAGGCGTTTTTCCGCACCGTCTAGTTCCCCGAACCGCCGGAGTATCTCTTTATGTACAGGACTACTGACCGGTCTATTGCCACGCATATAGCTCTTGCGGTGGGATAGAGCTGTGATATCCCCCATCCAACTGTTCCTACAGCCGCGCAAGATGTCGGAGGCAACGCTTCTTGCACTCTTGTTCTGTCTTCTGGCGCCCTCGCTCTCTCGAGCGCAAGATCTCGGCCAGGTCGAGTGTACCCGTCCAGGCGACTACGCCTATCTTTACAGCTCGATGATCACTTTCGATGTTCGTGGCACGATTCCATGCGGCCAGCAAGTGGAAATCACCGGTCGTTATGATAATTATTTCGGCGTGC
>Ga0206988_1142_pt2 | contig 17148 bp, 22 predicted proteins | sample Alteio_BWMinCont_12_FD_153263 | JGI IMG/M metagenome (GOLD analysis project Ga0206988, IMG submission 153263) | Enriched cells from forest soil in Barre Woods Harvard Forest LTER site, Petersham, Massachusetts, United States -... | ecosystem: Environmental > Terrestrial > Soil > Temperate forest >... | reverse complement strand
ATCCCACCGCTAGCTTTCGTGACCCAGTCGGTGGGAAAACTCTGTCGGTGGGAAGATTCGATCAGTCGCAGGTTTGGGACGCACGAATCAGGGGATTCGTGCCACGTGTTGCTCTTTTGGTGGCACGTTTGATGGGCAGGCGGTGGGTTTCGGGTACGCACGAATCAGAGGATTCGTGCCACGAGAAATGAGGGTTGGTGGGTTCTCGTCAGGTTCATGGCGTTGATCCAAATCGTTTGAACAAGGTGGCTTTCTGCTCGTTTGAACAAGGTGGCTTTCTGCGGTTGCCAGGCATTTCGGCGGGATTCCCGAGCGGCCAAAGGGGCCAGACTGTAAATCTGGTGGCTCTGCCTTCGCAGGTTCGAATCCTGCTCCCGCCATGATTTGCGCCGGTGACCTGAAAAACCGGCGAACCAGAAAAATATGCGGGTGACGCTCATTCGAGCGGAACTCTCAAGCGGGTGTAGCTCAATGGTAGAGCTCCAGCCTTCCAAGCTGGTGGTGTGGGTTCGATTCCCATCACCCGCTCTTCGGTTGACAGGTGGCGTCAAACACACCATCCTGTATTGTTTGCGGATTGGTCGGTAAACTGGCTGGCGTCGCTGCTGTAGCTCAGTCGGTAGAGTGCGTCCTTGGTAAGGACGAGGTCAAGGGTTCGAATCCCTTCAGCAGCTTTGCTTCGAGAGTTTTTGGGCAGCGGTGCTGTCGAGAGTTTTTGAGCAGCAGTGCTGCGGTGAGTTTTTGAGCAGCGTTGCTGCGGTGAGTTTTTGAGCAGCGTTGCTGCGGGGTTTTACGGGCTCTTGCCATCGGCGGCGGGGCTGGTTTCTTGTGGAGTGTGTCCTAGTCCGATCGTTGTGATCGCGGGCGCCGGGACTGATAGAAGAGGATTGCTTGCAAAATGGCGAAGGAAGTTTTTCAACGCACGAAGCCACACGTGAACGTTGGCACAATCGGCCACATCGATCACGGGAAGACAACAACAACGGCCGCGATCCTTGCCGTACAAACCGCAAAGGGGCTGGCGAAGTTCAAGAGCTACGCCGATATTGCCAAGGGCGGTACGGTCCGTGACGAAACCAAGACCGTCACGATCGCCGTGAGTCACGTCGAATACGAAACGCCGAATCGTCATTACGCCCACATCGACTGTCCAGGGCACGCCGATTATATCAAGAACATGATCACCGGCGCGGCTCAGATGGACGGCGCGATCCTGGTCGTGTCCGCGGCTGACGGTCCCATGCCGCAGACTCGCGAACACATCCTGCTCGCCAAGCAGGTGAACGTTCCGGCGCTGGTCGTGTTCCTCAACAAGTGCGATCTCGTCGATGACGAAGAACTGCTCGAACTGGTCGAGATGGAAGTTCGCGACCTGCTGAACAAGTACGAATTCCCCGGTGATGACATCACGATCGTCCGGGGGAATGCCAAGGGCGCACTGGATCACCCTGGTGATCCGAAGTACAGCGATTGTATCTCGAAACTGATGGAAGCGCTGGATAAGGACGTTCCCGAGCCGCAGCGAGAAACCGACAAGCCAATGCTGATGGCGATTGAAGACGTGTTCTCGATCGAAGGCCGCGGAACTGTGGTCACGGGCCGAATCGAGCAGGGTGTTTTGAAGGTCGGCGACAAGGTTCAGTTGCTGGGTCTTGCCGATCCGCAGGAAACGGTTTGCACCGGCGTCGAAATGTTCCAGAAGACATTGGATCAGGGGCAGGCCGGGGACAACGTCGGTGTGCTGCTGCGCGGCATTCGTAAGGAAGACGTTCAGCGAGGTCAGGTGCTGGCGAAGCCGGGCTCGATCAAGCCGCACTCGAAATTTGAATGTCAGGTGTACGTGCTGAGCAAGGAAGAAGGCGGACGTCATACGCCGTTCTTCAGCGGTTATCGTCCACAGTTATACTTCAGAACTACCGACGTCACCGGTGAATCTGCGCTGATGGGCGGAGCGGAGATGTGCATGCCTGGCGACAACGTGCAAATGACGGTCACGCTGGGGAAGCCGATCGCCATGACCGAAAATGTCCGGTTTGCAATCCGCGAAGGTGGAAAGACCGTTGGTTCGGGCGTCGTCACCAAGATTCTCGAGTAGATTCTGGTGTGCTGGACTCGCAGGTCGATCACGATTTACTTGCGGGAACGAAGGTCGCCCCTTTGCCGGTTGACTTGTGCAGCGATAATGGAAGATCCGGGACGTTTCAGGAGCGGGCGTCCCGGTCAAAGTTTCAAAACGGCGCCGCACGGGTGTGTTTCAGGCTGAGGGCGATTTCGGGTTTCTTTCTCGAAAATGATATTGTCGGCGCTGCGGTCTAACGTCGTCAGCGGTAAAGTGTTGAGTCGAGGGGATAGCAGTGGCACGCGAATTCGTCTGGCTGGAATGTGTGGAAACGGGCCTGCGGAACTACCGGATCTCGAAAGAGACGAAGGGGACCGAGCGTCTTGAACTGAAGAAGTACAACAAGAAACTGCGTCGCCACACGGTGCATAAGGAATCTCGCAAGAAGTAAACTCGTTCGCCTTGAACGGGCGTAGCTCAATTGGCAGAGCACTGGATTCCAAATCCAGGTGTTGGGGGTTCAAGTCCCTCCGCCCGTGTTTTGGATACGAAACGGTTTTGGGTACGGAATGGAGACCTGGGAAAGTCTATGGCGAAAGTTCAACGCGAAACGCTGTTGAAAAGCATCGTGAGCACAGACGTTTATCAGTGGAAACAGGGAAAGGTGCTCAGGCGTTGTACTGCGGGCGCGATCGTGCTTGCGTGCGTACTGGCAAGCCAGGCGCTTTACCACTCGGTGCTGTATGACGCCATGTCGACGACGGCGGCGTATTGGGTGGTGGGCGTGATCAATCTCGTCGGGGTGTGGATCGCATACCGGGCGATCAACTATCCGGTGTTCGCCGACTTTTTGATCGATGTCGAATCGGAAATGTCGAAGGTGACGTGGCCGACCTGGTTGGAACTGCAGCGTGCGACGGTTGTTGTTCTGATCACGATGTTCATCTTCAGTCTGTTGTTGTTTGGTTATGATATCGCGTGGCAGAAGTTCCTGGAGCTCACGGGTGTCTTGAGATTGGCGCATTAGCCCCGCACCGTGACGGACTGTGTGAATGGAAGTGGTGCGTTGGTTACTCTCCGAAGGGCTGATATTATGACACCGGAATCCGCGGCTGAGGGTTCCCAAGGCGGCCAGATGGAGTGGTATGTCTTGAAGATTCAGAGCAATCGGGAAAAGACCATTCGCGATTCGCTGCTTCGAAGGATGCGGCAGGAGGGATTGCAGGATTTCTTCGGTGAGATCGTGATCCCCACCGAAAAGATTGTGGAGAACAGGAACGGAAAGAAGCGGGTGGTCGAGCAGAAGCTGTATCCCGGCTACCTGATGATTCAAATGGTCTTGAACGATGACACGTGGTATCTGGTGCGAAGCACCAGCGGGGTGGGGGACTTTACGGGATCTTCGGGCAAGCCTTCGCCAATGCCCGAGCACGAGATTCGTCGGATGCTGGGTGCGGGACAATCGGTCGTTGAGGAACCGGCGAAGGTGAAACATGACCTGAAGCCGGGTGATTCGGTCAAGATCATCGAAGGGCCCTTTGGTTCCTTCGACGGGACGGTGGGAACTGTGGACGCCAGCAGCGGCAAGTTGACGGTGATGATCGAAATCTTCGGTCGCAGCACGCCGGTTGACGTGGAAGCCTGGCAGGTCGAGCGAGTGTGATTTAGACGGTCGGTACTGGTTGGGTACAACACACGAGAGAATGGCAGACTGGAAGTCTGCCCCACATCATTGTGGGGCAGACGTTGATTGAGCGGAGATACAGGTGGCGAAGAAAGAAGCAAAGATCAAGGCCCAGGTCAAGGTGCAGATTCCTGGCGGCAAGGCGACGCCTGCGCCGCCTGTCGGAACGGCGCTCGGTCCTCACGGGATCAACCTCGGGCAGTTCGTGATGCAGTTCAACGAAAGGACGAAAGATCTGAACGGCATGGTTGTGCCGGTCGTGATCACGATCCTCGAAGACCGCTCGTTCACGTTCGTACTGAAAAGCCCGCCCGCTTCGGTGCTGCTCAAGCAGGCTGCGAAGATCGCGACCGGTGCTCACAATGCTCGCACCGAAAAGGTCGGCAGCGTGACACAGGCTCAACTGCTGGAAATTGCAAAAGTGAAGTTTGAGGATTTGAATTCGTCCAGTGTCGAACAGGCGGCGAAGATGATCGCCGGTACCGCCCGAAGCATGGGCATTGAAGTGGTTTGAACGGAGTTTTCAGTTTTCAGTGTTCAGTGTTCAGCAACGTCATCTGACATCGACAAAAGTCATCTGACATCAGGTTGTGAGTTTTTGAAATGGCACGTCAGTCAAAGCGGATCAAGCACATCGCGAAGGTTCTGGAAGAAACGCCTTCGGCCGAGTTACCGAAAGCGGTTGAAATCCTGAAGAACGTGGAAAGCACGCTTCCGCCAAAGATCCGCAAATGCCGGTTTGATCAGACGGTGGCGATCTCGGTCCGGTTGGGTGTCGACCCGAAGCAGGCCGATCAGATCGTCCGTGGATCGATCGTGCTTCCGCACGGAATCGGAAAATCAAAGGAGACACGCAATGAAGACGTTATTGGCGTTGCCGATTCTTGGGGTACTTCTTTGGGCCACAGTCCAGGCCAGCGAGAAGGATGAATCACTGACCGAGACGGCCGCTGGCTGGGAGAAGTATGCCAAGAACCCGGTACTCGGCGGCGACCTCGGAACCTGCTTCGACATCTCCGTTCTCAAGGAGGGAGATACCTACCGGATGTGGTTCTCGTGGCGACCGAAGAAAAGCCTCGCCTTGGTTGAAAGCCAGGACGGGATCGAGTGGAACAAGCCTGAAATTGTGCTTGGTCCCAACGACAAGACTGATTGGGAGAACGATCTCAATCGACCTGTCGTCATCAAGAACGGCGACCTTTATCAGATGTGGTATACAGGTCAGGCACGAGGCAAGTCGTGGATTGGATATGCCACGAGCAATGACGGGAAGTCGTGGAAACGCATGAGCGACAAGCCCGTTATCTCAGCCGAAAGCCCGTGGGAAAAGGTCGCCGTGATGTGTCCGCATGTCATCTACGACGACAAGGGAAAGCTCTACCGCATGTGGTACTCAGGCGGTGAGCAGCATGAGCCAAATGCCCTCGGTTACGCCACCAGTGAAGACGGTCTGAAATGGGCCAAGCATGAGAACAACCCGGTTTTCCGTCCCGACCCAAAGATTGAATGGGAGAAAGAACGAGTGACAGCTTGCCAAGTGATCCGTGAGGGAGACGGGCACATCATGTTCTACATCGGATTTCGGGATGTGGATCACGCACAGATTGGAATCGCACGGTCGAAGGACGGAATCACCGACTGGAAGCGTCATTCAGCAAACCCCGTCATTCGCCCTGGTAAGGACAAGTGGGACCACGACGCTGTTTACAAACCCTATGCGATCTATGACGGAAAGCAGTGGCTCCTGTGGTACAACGGTCGAAGGGGCGGCGTGGAGCAAATTGGCCTCGCTATTCATGACGGCGAGGATTTGGGCCTTTGAGTTGGCCTGAAGTCGGCAGAATTGAAGAACTGGATTGAGCGTGCGAATAAGTTCGTCGAAACGCTGCCGGGGAAGTGAAACGTGAACCCGATGGACTTCATACTTCTGTTGGTCTCCATTGCTGTGGCTGTGATGTCTGTTATCACTCAGGGCTGGACCTTTAATGGAATCGGCCCAGCGATTCTCTCGATCGCGGGTGGGATGTGGCAATTTTGGATGCAATCGCTGCGTCATCGGAGTTGGTTACGACATCGAGATTCCGGTTTCGACTCGGGCACGCAACACTTGGCGCTCTCGGCAGCGGTCGGCTGGTTTATCGGCATGGCGGGTACGATGATCTGGCTGATGATAACTCGAATCAATGAACCTTGATTGGCCGTTTGCTGCGTGCAAAGAGTAAATCGGAGAAGGCAGAAGCGAGAAGCAAAAAACGGAAGTACTTCAAGTCAGACCAAACGGCGGTTGGGGGACGTTTGACTTTTTTCTTCCCGCCAAGAAAACTCCGCCATAATCGAAGGTGTGTGAATCTTGGTTCTCTACGTATCCTGACTTCCGCAATTCGTTGGACACCATGAGCAAACGCATCATCACCATCAGCAAGTTCGTGAGCAAGTTCCTTCGGCATGAATCGTGGATTCAGCCGTTTTCTTCGGAGTCGATTTGCGGGGCTTAGTGAGGAGTTAATGAACAGTGAGGACGCTAGCGTTTTCGGAGGGCTTGAAGGATGGATTCAGGACTCTCCAATTCCGCTGCTAATTTCAGTGGCGTTTTACGTTCCTTATCGGTGAAGCGAAGGGATGCTTCGTTTTCTATTAAATATCTGATGATCTTTTCAAATGATGCTGTGTCACGTTCCCCCAGGTGCGGCCACCGTTCAGACCTGATGGCGATGTGCAATGGCGTCCGGCCTTCAACGTCCGCCGCATTCGAATCGAGACCTGCGGCAATCAAAAGTTTGACGGATTCCAGATTCCCTTCCCATACCGCATAGTGAAGAGAAGTCGCCTCATTTTTGACGACCCCATCACCGGATGATTGACCCATCCATGTGATTCGACGCTTGAGGTTTGCCCCATTTTCGATGAGCAGTTTGACAACGGCGGGATGCTTTACTGCATAGACCATTATCGGAAAGCCGTTTCCCTTCTCAAACGAATCGGGATCTGCCTTGTGTTCGAGAAGGAGTTTGCAGATTTCAGTACGACCAGTGTCAGCAGCAACTTTCAGCGGAACGGATTGAGCCTTTTTCCGATCATTTACCCAAGACGTGTCCTGAGCCAGTAGTTCACGAACAAACTCAATGTCATTCAGATAAATGGCGGTGTCAATGGTGTATTCGGCGCCGGCTTTGCGAAGCCTTTCAACGATCTTTTTCCATTTATCCTGATTTTCGGTGTCACGGTAGTATTGCTGGGCAAAGTGTTCGATTGGCGATTGAATGGTCCCACTGCATCGAATATTCAGCTTGGCACCATGAGACAAAAGCAAGTCGACGATTTCCAGATTGTCAGCAGCGAAAATTGCGGTGATACCGTTCTCACGAGAGGCGTTGGCAGTAGAGCCGGATTCCAGCAAAGATTTAACACGTTCGACATTACCGTCTTGAACGGCTTGAAAGAGCGATTGAGCGGGACTCTCTGAAACGAATCCGAAGATTGCGACGAAGAAGAGAATCAGTTGGCAACGCATGACGAAACTCCTGTCCGCTTTCATCCAAACGCTCAAAAGCATGAGCAGTTATTCTACCGGCGTGAGAAGTTGAGAGTCCATTAAATCCATTTCACTATTGGCCACCACCGTCCAAAGGTCATCCCCCTTAATCATGGTACCCCGCTGCTACTTGGCGAAGGCGGCGGAGAAAAGGACGAAGCGGAAGTGACGTTCATTAACCATCTCGCCTGAGTTCTGCCAACACGTCGTTCAACGCCCTCAACTCAGGGGGTTTGACGAGATGGTGATTGAATCCAGCTTCTGCCGTGCGTCGGCGATCTTCCTTTTGTCCCCAGCCGGTTAAAGCCGCCATCACGGTCTTTTCCATTCCTGGCTGCATTCGCAACAATCGAGCGACTTCGTAGCCATCCATCCCAGGCATTCCGATGTCCATAAACACTGCGTCCGCTTTGAAGGTCTTTGTGATCTCTAGTGCTGCCGCTCCACTGAAGGCAACACCGACCTCATGACCTTGCAGCTTGAGCAGCATGGCGAGACTGTTGGCGGCGTCCTGATTATCGTCTACGACCAGCAATCGGAAACCCGATTTGGACGGTTGTTTGGTTTCAAGTTGTCCGCTCTCAATTTCATGATGCCGCCCATCCTCATCCTCAGAAAGCGGTAGTCGCAATACGAACTCACTGCCTTTGCCTAACCCCTCACTCCGGGCGTCAATCGTCCCGTTGTGCATTTCGACGAGGTTTTTCACGAGCGTCAGGCCGATGCCCAGTCCACCCTGAGCTTTGGTGGAGGCATGGTCCGCCTGTACGAACAATTCGAAGATACGGGGAAGCATGTCTGAGGCGATTCCGATGCCACTGTCCCGGACACTCAGTACGGCTGTGCCGTCGTTACGTTCTGCCTTCAGCCAGATTCGCCCGCCCGGCTCGGTGTACTTAGCGGCGTTCGTCAGCAGATTTCCAACGACCTGAGCCATTCGCACCGGATCAGCGTCGATGAGAAGAGATTCTGTGGGAACCTGAATTGTCAACTGGTGCCCTTGGGCGTCGATTAGCGGCTGCACTGTTTCTACGGCACGAGCCACGACTGTGGCGAGCTCTATTCGTTCTCTGCGAAGTTCGATCTTCCCACGCATCACCCTCGACACATCGAGCAAGTCGTCCACAAGCCGAACCAAATGATGCACCTGCCGTTCCATGATTTCCCGTGACCGCTCGACGGTTTCCGCATCGACCCGTGGCATCTTCAGAATTTGCAGCGAATTGCGGATTGGTGCGAGTGGGTTGCGGAGTTCGTGCGCCAAGGTTGCCAGAAATTCGTCCTTGCGGCTGTCGGCGTCCCGAAGCGCTTCTTCTGCCTTTTTGAGTTCGGTGATGTCGATTGCAACGCCTCCAACGACTGTTGGTCTGCCGTCTCGACCTGGAATTGGGAACTTGCTGACAATTGAGTGATGAACAATCCCATCGTCTTGCTCCAAGGTTTCGACAACCCGCACTCCACTGCTACTGGCCAACGCCCGCTTATCGTTTTGTTGAAATTGGTTGGCGGTCTCCACCGGAAAGAGGTCAGCATCCGTCTTTCCATAGAGATCATCACGGGAGCAACAGAAGGCATTCAGGGCTGCGTCATTGGCGAAGACATAGCGCCCTTCGGTGTCTTTCACCCATGCCAGTCCCGGCAAGTGTTTCATGAACCGAGCGAATCGCTCCTCACTCTGACGCAGTTCCTCAACTGCCTGCTTCTGGTCCTGTATGTCGGTACATGTGCCGAACCACTTGACAATCCGACCCTGCTTGTCCCGGATTGGCACGCCCCTGGTCTTAAACCAACGATACTCGCCATCGTAGCGACGAATGCGATACTCCAAGTCGTACTCACCCTTGTCTGCCACTGCCGCCATCCAACAGTCGAGTGTTCGTTGTCGATCGTCAGGATGGATAACTTCGTCGAGCCAATTCAGACCCAGCAGTTCTTGCTCGGGAATGCCGGTGTATTTCCCCCATTGGCTGCTTAGGTAGTCGCACTGACCGTCTGCCAGATCGGTCCAGACGAGATTGGGCAGTGCCTCAGCCAAGTCCCGCCAACGCCGGTCAGCCTCACGCTGCTCCGCTTCTTGTTTGGCTCGTTGTTTGTCCTCGAAGAGACTGATGAAGTTGCTGACCTTGGCTCGAAGAATGACCGGCATAAGTGGCTTCACCAGCAAGTCCACGGCCCCGAGTAGGTATCCCTCTTCGATTTGTGAGCGGTCAATGTCGCCAGCGGTGAGAAAAATAATGGGCGTGTGCTGGGAATTCTTACCGCTTCGGATTGCCTTGGCTGTCTGAAATCCGCTGATTCCAGGCATCAAAACATCAAGGAGAATGACGGCAAACTCACCCAACTGAAGCTGCTCAATGGCTTCTTCGCCGCATTGGGCTTCCACGAGTTCATGGCCCAAGTCTTCGAGAATTGCCCGCAAAGAAAGGAGATTGGCCGGATTGTCATCCACCAAAAGGATTCTGGCCTTCGGTTGGGCGACATCCGTAAGGAGTCCGAGGGGCGCTGGCAGTTCAGTCATGAATCGCCTTGTTGGGGAGGAAAGCAGTAAACTCGAATACGAAACCTCATTGATGACCAGCGACCTGACGTGATGCTTAACTTTACATGAACACTACTTCGGTGCCACCCCGGTTGCGGTTGGCGACGAAATTTGAGGGGAGTTACCAGGGGCTGGCGTGCAGAAAGCACCCTCGAAAGCGAAGTCAAACGATCCGTGGTAAAACACGGTGACTTGCAAAACGACTGAAATCCCGGAAGAAGTCGAAAAAACGTCAAATGATGTGCAGGAGATCGCAGTTCATCTGGCTCAACATGCCCTTGCCGTAAAGCGATTAGGATCGTCACAAATCCCGTGGTCCTTCACCGACCGCTGGCGTGCAGGTGAACGTGGCCGATGCGGACCTGTGGATCAATCGAGAGGGAAGTGTCGTTGGTGGTCATATCGGTCGCTCCTTACAATTCCACTTGCTTGACCATGATACCGGAATGCCAAGTTTTTCCGTCACCTTCGACATTGTTGTACGGATCGCGAACCTGCGGTTTGAATCAAAAATTGGCGAATGTGGTGGCAAGGCGAATCAAGAACTCTCAGACTAAACGGAAGCCGACCAGGATTCGCTGCTCACTGACGACTCGGGCGCCACGAGACGCTGTTGAGCGAACGCGTGAAATTGCAGAAATCACCGTAAGATCGCCAACGATTCGCCAGTCACTCTCACGGAACCGGAGTCGTCATGGATTTGAAACGGTTTGAAGCGCTGAAAGAAAAGATGACGTCGGCCAAAGTCCTGTCGACGATCATGGAATATTTTCTCGATCATTTTGGCGAAGTGCCCGGCTTCACCAAACTTGGACACCCGACGCGCAACGAAATCGTCGAGTCGTTTTTGGAGAAAGCGTCGCTCGGCTGGCACCAGACGAAACCATTGCCCAACAGCTTCAGGCTGACGGAGATTCCCGAATACCACTTTATTCACGGTGTCTGCATGTTTGAGGGCGGTATGCTGAACGTCCTTTACTTCGATGACATTCAGACGGGACTCATTGTTTCCGCGGGAAACCGAATGAGACAGTCGTACCTGATGCGGTTCTCTGTCGAAGAGAAGCCACCTGGGTATGAGTTGCGAAATTGATTCCAGTGATTGAGCGCAAAGGCAAACAAAGAAAACGAGACAAAATGTTTTGGAGGATCGAGGTACCACAGACCACGTTCATGGATTCACGGGGAGCTGAAAGCGCAGAAATGAGGATTTGGAACACTAATAAACGCTTATCAACGCTAATGAAGAAACGGGTCAGGATTCGGTGGGATTGCCCTTTCGTTTCAGTTCACGCCACTACCAACCCGGCCAAACTTGGCGCTTGCGAATTGAGAACCAATTCCCGAATCGACGGGATTTTGTTGGATCTCTGACTCGGAAAGCGGACACTGTCAGTTGTCGAGAAACACCATCGGAGGGCTGCCGGTACCAACACGGAAGGACCAGAAAATGGACATGTATTACGTCGCCACTCCGGATCGGTACGCGTTGGTCCCCGCTGATGATGAAGCGAGTGCCTGGGTCGCGGGACATGACGCTCTTCACAATCTTCAGGCCGAGATCTGCGAAAGAACCGGTTTGGAAACGGCGGTCGAGATCCAAACCGTCCGCCTTGCGACTGCAGACGAGATCGCAAAATGGCGTTCGACCGAAGAGATGCTCGCACAAGCGACGGTGTTGCAGGCGTCCCACTACTGTGTTTAGTCTTCGGACTCGGCAAGATTGTTGTCACCATCGACTGATCGCAAAAGCGACCTGCCGTGCAATATGTTCGAATGACCCGCTGTATCGCGAAGAGGAACGCAAGATGGTTCCGTGATGCGTCGACTAAGGCCGCTCCCCTTTCAGGACTTGATCTGAGATGAAAAGGATCCGCTTTCCATCGGGGTGCCAGCACAGGTCCTCTTTGGAGGCCGCGGGGGCAAATGTCAGTTTTTTTGGTGCGACCTGGCCGTCCGTGGCGACAATCTGAATGAACTTGCCGTCGGCCGCATTTTCTGAGGCAAACGCGACCCACTTACCATTGGGCGAGAATACGGGGAATGCAACTGGACTGTCGCTCAATTCGACGATCGAATCTTCCGCGCCGTTAGGTGCCATTGAGATCAGTTGTGATTTCCCGTGACGGCGGACGTGCGCCAGGACTCGTGTTCCGTTGCTTGAGAAACGAATCGGTTCTTCATGTTGGAATTGGTCGAGAAACGGCTTCGATTCGTTGGTTTCGACATCCACCTTGGCGAACCGCACGCCTCGTTCCAGGAAAGTGCAAATGACTGATTTTCCATCCGGAGACCATCGAGGCTGTTTCCCGTCCGAAAGCCGCTTCGCGTTATCTCCATCGGCGTCCATCAACCACACGCCGGGTTCGACATTCAGAGGATTCTCGGCACAGATCTGGAAGGCGATTCGCTTTCCGTCGGGAGACCAGACGGGAAAGTTTCCGCAGTCGAAGTTTTCGGCCTGCCCCTGCGACTCACCCTCGAGATGGACCACCAGAATTTTTGCGAAACGAGCGAAAAACATACGCGGAAAAGCATCGAAAATCAGACGTTCACCGTTCGGCGAAACGTCTGGCGAGCCATAGATTCTCAATCCGGGTTCGATACCCGCTTCCACCTCAACCTTCAACCCGGTTCCATCAGGGTGAATCGAATAGATCTGCGATTCGACTCGACTGGATTGACCCAACAACATCAAGCTGATCATACAGACCATCAAATTCAGGCGATTCATGGTCGTCCTTCGTGCGTCAATAATCGGTGGGAACGGGGTTTGGCGAGCGGATATGGTGAAACCATTTTGACTCGACCGCTCGTGGATGGTTTTGGTCCGTTGATCGTTCCCGCATTGACCTGCAGGACCCAAAGTCGACCATTCCCGCTTCGGATCGTCGCGGCAGTTATCCTCAAGGAGATGGGTAGAACATACCAATTCTGTTCGCAAATCAGCGTATCCGTTTTTTCAATGAACCGTCAACTCGGTCACTTCTCGGCCGTTCAGACGTGAAAGCGTTGCTTTTGAAAGACGAAAGCCGTGAAACTGCTGGCTGGCAATTCTTCACGACGAAGAAAAAGTCCGTTAAGAAAAGCGAAGAAACTCAGCAAGTGATAACGAAGCGAACGTGTTCACGACCGGCAAAAATCTCACCCGAACAGAGATGATCTATTGCATCACGGTCGCCTGTACCGGAATCGCTCTGATTGTGGCCCTGATCAGCTTGAAAGGAAATCTGCACCGAGCATGAATGGCTCGATGCCTTGGTGTGGTCCTTCTCGCCATGCTCCCTATCGATATCGCGACGGAGATACGTCTATCGATCATCGAAGTCGTGGGGATCAAAATCGCGCCTCGATGACTTCGAGCGTTCGAGACAATACCGAATAAGACAAATGACTGTCCCGATCGCCGATCCCATGATGTAACGAGCGATTGGCGAAAAGTCGGAAGATGCTGTCCATGGCATTTTGACGTTCCATAACTCGAAATGACGACATTCCAATCATCAGAGGTCCTTTACCAGAATTCGAAAAATCGGCCAATTCCAATTGACGATCATGCATCGTCTCCTCGTAGATTCTTCCCGGTTTTCCGCGGCAGGCGATGCAAAATGCAACTTGAGCGCTATTTCATAAACATTGGATTAACTTCAGCAGAGAAAGTGCTCAAGTTCCTGATCGAGCCGGTTGCCAAACTGTGGAAATCCGATGCAAAAGGTCGAATTGGCTTTTCTAGCAAGATTCCGGGGGGCTGCGAGAGCTAGAATTGGCGACTACCCATCAGTTCGACTGCTCCTCTTCAACCACAACCGAGAGATCGAAATCTCACTGCACCTCCGTCGAACCCGTAATCTGGAATTCGTCGTGGCACAATACATTCGCAGTCTATTGGCATTGCTCTGTCTCGCCGCAGTGTTCGCAGCGTTCAGTTTAACGAATATTTCGGCCGGTCCTGAAGCGAAGCTCTCCCCAGCTCTGGCATGGGAATACAAGGTGCTGTCCATCGTTTATAGCGACGAGTCGGAGAATCCAGAGGCCTGGATTTCTGTCTTGAACACAGCGGGCGCAGATGGATGGGAAGTGGTGAACACTGTTCCCATCGTAATTCGTGGGACGACCCATGATTTCAAGTTTCTACTTAAGCGAGTTAAGCCAGAATCGCCAGCATTGGTGGTGAAGTTGCCTGGACAATGACTGAGCTGCCGAATCAACACGCATAACATATCGCCCAACAGCTTCCGACTGACTGAGATCCCCGAATACCACATGATTCACGGAGTTGGCATGTTCGAGGGCGGCGTTAATCTGGGTTGGCCATCGTATCGTTGAACTCATTTACGAACGCCGCTTCGGCAGGGCCGGCATTATTTCGGAGAGGCTTTGCCCGCTCCACGAGGATTTCCTCGACATCCGTCCCGAGGACCTGCATTGTCTCGTCGATAAACTCAGCGAGCGGCATGGCCCGTGATTCGTTATTGCTGCCCAGCAGGTCTGTCTGAACCCACGGCGGCGCGATTTCAAGCACCTTGACCGGAGTGTCCTTGAGCTTAAAGCGCAACGACATTGAGTACGAGTGCAAAAAAGCTTTGGTCGCCGAATAGACAGCCGCCATCGCGAGCGGTACGAACCCCAGAACCGACGATGTGTTGATGATGACCGCATCGTTCTGCCGTTTCAGGTGCTCGATCAGCGCGCTTGTCATTCGGATCGGCCCCATGACGTTCGTCGTGAGCGTGGTGACCAATAGTTTCTCATCGATTGTTGCGGAGGCGTCGTCGATATTCATGACACCGGCGTTGTTGATCAGCACATTAAGTTTCGGGTACTGGGCGATCAGCTTGCTGGCGACGGAGGCGATGCTGGCGGGATTCTCGATATCGAGTTCGATGTACCCCATGCCCGGGTTGGCGCTCGCCACCTCAGTGAGGCGTCCCGCGCGTCGGCCAGCGATAATCACCTGATTGCCTCGTGTGTGGAGGGCTTCGGCCAGTCCGCGCCCGATACCCGATCCTCCGCCAGTGATGAAGATCGTGTTGCCTGTGAGTTTCATCGAATTGCTCCTTTGTTGTTGTCGAAGGCCTCAAGTACCAATGTCTTATTCTTCGTTTTTGTCGTCTCACTCATCACCATCACCTCTTCGTTTCGTCACCTGCCGTGGAACGCTGCATTGCGGGATAGTCTGTGTACCCTGCCGGTCCCGACGCATAGACTGTTGGCCAACTGACTTCGTTGAGCGGAGCGCCAACCAGGAAACGGTCTGGTAAATCAGGGTTTGCAATATACGGGCGACCAAATGCGATTGAGTGAGCCAATCCCGTTTCAATCAGGTGATTTCCACGCTCTCGAGTCATCTCGACGTTGGCGATGATGTGCCCCTTGTAGATCTTTCGAAAGTGCTCGAACATTCCGTCTCCGGCCAGGTGTTCCAGTGGACTTCCCGCGAAGTCCGCGGTTGCGCCCATCAGCAGCAGGTGTGTGAGATCGAAATTGTTCAGCTTCTCGATCACGTACTCCATATCGGGCAGAGTGTCGGCATTGGCGGCGAACGGCCCAGCCACGTTGCCCTTCGTTCCAACGCGTGGATCATATCCCGGCGTTAAACTTGGAATATTCATCGGGCCGATTTTGATTCCGACACGGCCTGGTTCTACGTTCTCGACGACCCTCTCAATGATTTCAAAGAGCAACCGGGCACGATTCACAGTGGAGCCCCCGTATTCGTCGTTTCGATGATTCGTGGCGCTATTCAGGAATTGGGCGATGAGATAAAGATAATTGGCTTGGATCTGCACGCCGTCGAATCCAGCCTCCATCGCATTCTTTGCCGCCGTCCCAAAATCCGCCACCGTCTGGCGAATCTCATCCTTGCTCATCGGACGTGGAGCGACAGTGGGTTTCCGACCCGCAGGCGTCACGCTCTGTTGTTCTGGATTGACATCGGATGCCGACATGGGCAAAGCCCCATCGAAGAAGTCCGGATGTGACATCGCCCCGGTGTGCCAGAGCTGCACATACATCAGACCACCTTTCTTGTGAACGGCGTCTGTCACACCATGCCAGCCTCGAATCTGTTCGGCGCTCCACAATCCGGGACTATCCGCCCAGCCATAGGCATCCGGGCTGACCTCCGTGCCTTCGCTGATGATGAGACCGGCAGTGGCGCGCTGTGAGTAGTATTCGGCATGCAGCCTGGTCGGAACGTGTCCTGGGTTGTCTGCCCGCATCCGTGTCAGCGGAGCCATCACGATTCGATTTCGCAGTTGTAATTCGCCCATGCGCACGGGCGAGAAAGCGGTTGCCGGGATTTTCCGCCGAGATCTCACTGTTTACGGAACAAACGTCGAGATGAAGCTTGCTCCCGGACGCACGATCGAGGGCGATGTGCTTGACGGGGTTTCGAAGTCGCCCGTAACAGGTGCGAAGGTGACCGGCATGCCAACGGGACAGTTGGAATACCCAGGATATGACCGGTTCTACTCGGCGACCGATGAACGGGGTCATTATCGCATTGATGGGCTTCCCATCACGAGCAAGGCCAGGTTGGTCGTTGATGTTCCCTCCGAATCGCCGTATTTCCGCCGGTCGACGAATCTGGAGATCAAGCCCGGTCCCGGCCCACTTCGCGTCGAGTTTCCTCTGGCCAAGGGAGTGTGGATCACGGGCCGGGTTGTTGATGACGCCACCGGCGAGGGCTTACCCAATGAGTCGATTGAATACCACACGTTCATTGATAATCCTTATTTGCAAAAGGATCTGGAAGCCGGGCTCTCCCCTCAAGTCGGTCGGGATGTTTTCAAACCGTACACAGTGGCTGGCGGAACGTTCCGGATCAGGGGTTACCCCGGACGTGGCATCGTCTCAGCGGGTAGCCGACAGGACTACCTGGAAGGAATCGGCGCCGACAGTATTAAGGGGTTGATGCAGGATGAATACACGACGTCGCTCTATGAAAACACCGATGACTTCAATCCTTACCCGCCGTTAAATCCTCACCTCCACAACACGACGATTGAGTTGAACATCCCCATCAATGCCAATTCGTTCGAATGTGAAGTAAGATTGAAAAAGAAAGGCGTCCAGTGAGGAATCGTCTCTGCCAGACGAAAGTGCAATCCCACCCAATTCCGGCCCGTTTCTTCATTAGCGGTAATTAGCGTTTATGAGTGTTCCAAATCCTCTTTTCTGCGCTTTCAGCACCCAACCCCGCCCAACGAAAAACCGCCAGATCGTCGCGAAAATTGGTCGTCAGGATGCCGAGTCCGAAGACTAGACACAGTAGTGGGACGCCTGCAAGACCATCGCTTGTGCGAGCATCTCTTCGTTCGAACGCCATTTTG
>Ga0206988_1150_pt1 | contig 17213 bp, 10 predicted proteins | sample Alteio_BWMinCont_12_FD_153263 | JGI IMG/M metagenome (GOLD analysis project Ga0206988, IMG submission 153263) | Enriched cells from forest soil in Barre Woods Harvard Forest LTER site, Petersham, Massachusetts, United States -... | ecosystem: Environmental > Terrestrial > Soil > Temperate forest >... | reverse complement strand
GAGGTACGCCCCAGGATTTCAGGCTTTCATATATTATTGTTCTTTAATTTTGCTGGCAGGGAATTGAACAAACCTCATCAAGTCTTAGCCATGACCAGGACAAGATATAAGACGGTTGATGAATACTTGGCTGCTCAAACGCCCAAGGCCATGGGCAAATTGCTGGAAATCAGAGGGGCCATAATGCGTGCGGCACCACATGCCGAGGAACTAATTAGTTATAATATACCAGCCTTCAAGCTGAAAGGTATGCTGGTATGGTATGCTGGATTTAAAAAGCACATTGGCTTTTATCCTAGGACCTCAGCTATGGAGGCATTCAAAAGTGAGCTATTGCCTTATAAAAGAGCCAAGGGATCGGTGCAATTTCCCATCGACACCCCGATTCCTTTGAGGCTAATCAGCAAAATAGTAAAGTACCGGGTGAAAGAAAATGCAAAAGCCGCTTTGGATAGTTCCAAATGAGCTGCAAAATGAATTCCCGCGGGGTTTGTTCCACAACTAAGGGTTACTCGTACTGAATTCAAATATCGTTGCCTGCTGAAATTCATGATTTCAGGTCGGTCCAGTTACTCGATTTTGGTCAATTTTTCAGTTGCGAACAGTAGTTGTATTGAAATCAGACATCCGGAGTAGCGTAACTAGACTAATCAGAAAACTGGGTGGCCACTCAATCCTGGTATTTTGCCGGCATTACTGTTGTTATTTCCTGCCTGGGCCTCATTGGCCTGACCGCATTTACTGCCCAAAGGAGGAGGAAGGAAATCGGCATGCGAAAGGTTATTGGAGCGTCTGCAAGGAATATCGCAATTATGTTGTCCCGGGAATTCCTGCATATAGTCTTCATTGCCTTGATTATTGCGTTTCCTATTGTATGGTGGATGGGATCCCTATGGCTAAATGGTCTTGCATACAGGGCCCAGCTGACGGCAAGTACATTTTTGTTTGCTGGATGCTCAATCTGTTTATCTCCCGCTAACGGTGTCCTTCCAGGGGGCCAAAGCTTCCCTCGCCAATCCGGTCAAATCCCTAAGAACAGAATAGCATCCGACGACAATATGCGCGGACCAAACGCATCCAATTGCAGGAGCGCTGAGAGTCATCGCACATAGAGACGAAGGATACGAAACAACCGGACGGGCTAGCCGAAGAAGAGGGTTTTTCAAATTAATTTGCGGGATTGAATTTTGAAAGCATATATTTACCCGAAATTTTATCCGCCGTTATCCCCTTGCAATCCTCTGACTTCATATTTTCTTAACTTCGAAAAAATTGCTGTATGAAAAAAGTATTAGCCTGGGCCCTGGGGTCTACTCTATTATTTGCCTGCTCAAATCCAAAATCCGCTGATGAAAAGGCTGCATCAACTGGTGACACTACTGCAGCCGCCCCAACAAAGCCGCAACCCATTGAATTTGCAGATGCAAAGTATACCGAAATCGGTAAGAAGCATCTGGCCGATATGACATCAGGAGACATAGATTCGTGGATGACTGGTTTTGCGGATAATGCAGTTTATGTTTGGAATAATTTTGATAGCCTAGGCGGGAAGGCGGCCATCAGCGCTTATTGGAAAAAAAGAAGAAAGGATGTAATTGACAGCATCAGTTTCAGCAACGAAATTTGGTTACCCCTGAAGGTCAATCAGCCTCAGGCAACCGAGCAAACGGGAATTTGGTTGTTGAGTTGGTATGTGGTAAGGTCCAAATACAAAACCGGCAAATCGGTGGCAGAGGGCATCCACACCGATTTCCACTTTGATGCCAATGACAAAATTGACCGGGTGGTTCAGTATCTTGACAGAGCCCCAATTAACGCTGCGACTAAGAAGAAAGGATAAATTCGGAGAAATGAGTTATTGCAGTAAACGGTATGCTATCATACCGTTTTTTTTTGGAGGGAGTATGTCATATATCGGGTAAAAAAACTGGTTTAGAGTGATTCCCAATCTGAGCGATCATCGATTTCCAATTTCAATTTGGTTGTAAGGAGAAAATAAAAGCAATTAGCTTGCGAAGTTTACCAGGATGCTTTGATCCTACGATTTAAACAAATCTATAAAAATCCGGATTTTTCGCTTGGAAAATGGCTTCACAAAGAGATCCGTTCAAAAAACCTCTCCCAAATTGGTAAATATTCCATTAGAGCCGCCCTTGCCAAAAGCATAGTCAATGCAAATGTTGGTTTTTGAAAATTTGTTGAATTTGATCCTTATACCTGCCCCAATGGCAGGCTCGATGACTTCGAATCGATTTTTGCTGATTTCCGAATAAGATTCGGCGTTCCCGAATACTACTCCGCCCAACAGACCATTATTCAGGATTCCAAACCGGAATTCGCCCTCCAGATCTACCATGCTTTTACTTCTGAAACGACTTTGGGCATATCCCCTTCCCGTGTTGCTGTAAGTATCCCACCCATTGCTGGGTAGATCCAGATAAGGAGGATTGCCACTCAGGGTCAACCAATTGTAGCTCCAGAAGCAGAGTGTATTGTTGGAATTATGGGAGACCCGAAAATATTTTCTAAGGTCGATCAGCAGAGTTTCGCTATTGTGATCACTGGCAAGGGCAACCAGGTTTTGTCGGAAGACCATGTTGCCATAAAATCCACCTTCAGGATTGATGGAATTTCTGCGCGTATCTAGCAATATATTAAGTGCGAATCCCGATGATACCGACTTGGGGCTGAATCCATATTTGTCAAAATCCGTATGGGTCCCTGCAGGGACGTTTAATTCTTTGATATTCCAGTGATCTTCGAATTCATAACCTATGCCGCCATAAATATTATTCTTCAATTTTCTCAAAAAGAATTGATAGAACCGGAAATAATCGTAATCCAGAGCTGTTGCATCGCTTGCGGATGTGTAGCCTCCAAGGCCATAGGTCTTTTCGGGATATTTTAAGAACCGCCAATCACCATATGCATAGTATTTATTTCCTTTCGTCCAAATAGAGGTTTGAATTGGAACAATGATCTGCATTTTTTGTGTGTAAATGGGGGAAATGAGGATGGATGAGATATTTCCGTCTAAGTCATGGCTAAGATAAAAGGCGATATTACCTGCGACATTAGCTGCAAATCCGGTCGTCAACGAGTATGCGGGCGTAGGAGAACCGGAAATATGCAAACGGACCGGTTTTTTCCAAGTACTGTCAAATCTCATCTCTGGATTCTTGCCAATAATCCTGTATCCTATATCGATCAGGTCCATTTGATGCCGCACATTGGAGGCCCTATCGACCGAGCTGTCATTTTTTTGATTGTGCTCAGGGTTCTGTCCAAAAACGGGTTGCTTCATAATGAATGAGACTAGAAAAATAATGCAAATTGGCTTGGTTTTTCTTATATTCCTCTTAGCGATTGGATGAATTCCTGATATTTCCCGCATAATGGAATTTGGCTCCAGTTTCAATAATATCGATTTCTCTCTCTAATATATTATTAGGTTAGCACAGGCAATTCAGAGAACAACTTGCCTCCGAAATTCATCATTTTTGCAGCTGGTCAGGGCGTTTCGGCCAAAACAGCAATACCGACAATTCATTTGTGGGTGTAGCGTATAGATAAAGATAGAAAATCTCGGGCTACCAATTAAGGGAGATATAAAAGGATCAAAGGCTTAATCATGGCTAAAATCCACCTTCCTGGAATTTCCCGCATCATTTTAAGAAATTATTCGGACTTATTCCTAAGACTCTTTTAGGTGATTCCGGCGGATCATGCGATTATTCTTCATGTTTTGTTTCAATCCGGGTTAGCCTTACAAATGTTTAGAGTTACGTTGTTGAACCTCCAAATAAATATGATTCGCTCCAAGTCTTGGGCAGACAATTAAGGTAGAATAATTCATTCTGTATTTCTTATGATATTTGTTGTTGACGATTGGTAGTAGAGTTGGCTAATTGTGCTATTTTAAGGCAACCCAATTCATCTAAGCACACAAAAATATACCTGGATCTTTGAATTTTGGAATCAATATTTAGGTTGGGTCAAAATTGCGGAATCTGGTCAGGGCGGCATTAATTGTTCTTTTTTTCAAGGTATTTTACCTGACTTCGGTAATACCTCGTATTTAGAAGTCACGGCTGAAGATCGATATAAAAAGAGCCCCTTCTTATTATCTGGCTCATATAATGTGACTGGGCTGAAATTTGAATCGTGGACGTCATCCAGCACAATGGCTGTACGGTAATCTTTTTTGGCGCAGGACAGCAGTAAGTTAGTACAAATAATATTTCGAGCATGGCGGATATAAAGACCCCAAGCGGGTAATTCTCCAAACATAGAAAATTCCGGATATTTGGTTGGCAGTTCCGGAATATTATCCAATTCGCTTAATAAGGTTTTAGCGTATTCTGCATTTCCGGCCCCCGGGAAGTGGACGGAAACATTCCTGAGAGAAATATTTTCAATAAATGCATCTGGCAATCCGGTGATTACTATGGGTGAAATATTTCGAGGTTGGTCTTCTATAGGACCCTCGTATTCATACCCGGAGTCCGGTTTATTCGCAGCAATTTCAGCAGAAAGGTTATTGATGGTTACATTTTGTAATCGGCTTTTTCGTTTGCCAACCCGTTGTCCTATCCTGAGAAAAAGCGCATTTCCAGTATGGCTTGCATTAAGGCTATCGATTTCCACGTCTTCAATAAAGCCTCCGTCTACTGCTTCAAGTGCCAAAGCAGACCGGTAAGTATCAAACACTCTGTTATCGATAATCCTGACATGGCGGAAGCCACCATAAGAGGCTGTACCGAATTTGATCGCGCTCGCACTGGAACGTATTGTATTGTGCATGACCCAAATATGTTGGCAGACCTTTTTATCGTCATGAGACTTTAGACAAATTCCATCGTCGGCTGCGTCTATGTAAGAATTAGTTACTTGCACACTGTCGCAATCAACAAGGTCCACGCCGTCATTATTCCAGTAAGCTTTGCTGTCAACTACAATGCTATCTATCTGGACAGCTTTGCATTGGTTATAGGTTTCTACCCAGGATGCAGCATTTTTCAGAGTTATATTTTTTATTGTTACATTTTCGCACGAAAGAAAATTGATGAGCATGGGCCGGATAGCCTCGTTCGGGCGATCATGGACCAGCGGATCTTTAACGATTCCGCTATGAATTAAGGTAAGGATGTCAAGGGCAACCTGTCTTCCTTGCCCGTCAATGACGCCTTTCCCGGTGATGCCAATATGGTGTTCGTTCGTGCCAGAGATCAGTGCCGTATATATTTCTCTGTCGTAATCAAAAGGATTTAGGGATCCAAGCAATACTGCCCCCTCTTCTATGCGTAAAGTGACATTAGACTTTAAATGAATGGAACCCGTAAGATACCTGCCTACACTAAATACCAGTCTCCCACCGCCTTGGCTGTTGATATAATCAATGGCAAATTGGATGGACCTTGTATTGAGCGTGCTGCCATCTGATTTTATACCGAAAAGGGAAACTGGATAATCCTGCCCCCGGATGCACATGGCGCCAGACATCAGAAAAAACAAAAAAATACATCTAAGTACTCGCATTGGAATTAATAAATGATAACGGGACCGAGCAATCCCATGGACTGCAGCGCCTGGTTTTTTTTGCCCTCATTAGTCCAATATTGGGCGACTGGATTATCCTTCAATGATTTCATATAGTTGCCCATTGTAGTGGTTACTTTAATTTTGATGGTATTGCCTCCCTTACTCAATTTATCCGCAACACGATAAACTCTATTGCCATACCATTGAATACCACATGCTATTCCATTAACTATCAGCTCCGACACCCCATGCACTTTTCCAAGATTAATAAAAGTAAAAGCGTTTAGATCACTCATGTTGAGATCTGTCGTATACAAAATGGTTCCGCAAAAAGCTGTGTATTCCGGGATATCCTTTGCATCTTTCAATTCGTCCATTGATGTTTGCTGCACCGTTCCGTTGATATGCCTCCATTCAACCATCCAACCTGATAATGGTTTGCGTTTAATATCCAATGTAGGTAAAGCGGTAATCAAAGCCCCCTTTTTAGTTCGGTCGAAGACAATTAATTTGGATACCGCTGGTGCGAATTCAAGATTAAGCGTATTGCCTTTCATCGGAAGGATGTATCGTTCGCCTGTTTCTGCATTCCAAAGCCAAGCCCGTTTATTGGCGATTATTTTATCTTGAAAGGTTAAATCCAGCATGCAGCTCTTCTCTGTATTTGAATTGACGAAAAAAAAGATATCCGCCTCTTTGGTTTGATAATATACTTGGCTAATAAACGGATCAGGCCTGTCAATTTTAACATAGGGAAAAAGGCCATATTGTCCTTGGATATGGCTGAACCATGCGGTTAAATCCTTCTCTGGTCGTTCTAGCATGATAAACCGGTCAGGATAGGCTTTCGTTTTCTCCATCCAGCGATTCACCTCCTCATCACGTTGCGCGTGGTTATTCCAGCCTGAAGAAATGTACGGACATTCTTCAATACAAAGTATCTTTCCTCCCCCGACGATGAAATCATGCATTTTTCTTACCGTTGCAGGTTCCAAACTTGCCACTTTGATCAAGAAGAGTGAATGGTATTTTCGCGTACCGAACTGAAGATGACCATCCTGGATGACAGAATTTTGAATGATTTTCTCGGAGACATAGTCACAGCCGTTGCCATTTTTATGCATTGACTCCCAGATCAATGTTTGGTATTCAGGATAAATCAACGAAGGGAAGGGTTCATTCTGTGCCCCGTATCGACTCCACGTATCGGCAATTGGGGGCAGGATGGCGATGTCTGCAAACATTTCGGCTTGCCCGAATACAGCAGTTAGGCGTGCCCGATATGTAGTAAATAGACTGATATTCGCCCACCAGGGATTTTGTTCATTAAAAAATGTCCCATAACGTACCCATCCCGGAAAATCCGCCATTGGGGGTGAATAATTAAACCCATGAAAAACCGCATTTGTTACTCCTGAAATAATGCTTTGATCGGACGCTACTTTCAGCAGTTCCAAAGTTTCATTAAAAACCCGGTCAGTGTTGGTGAGTTCTTCGCAACTAATTATTCGTTTCCCCTGTAGGTGTGCGGCGGAGGAAACATATTTATTAATCATGGTGTAGGCCCTTCCAACGCGATAATCTGCTTCGCTCATCTCTGTACCGAGTCCATTCTTGATCCAGGTTTCACATTCGGGAATGTCAACACCGAAGCTGCCATCCAAAGGATGATATCCCCTACCATATGCTTGCATCCTGGATTGTACCTTGTTTTGTTGGCACCAGGTAATGAATCGCTGAACAAAGCGTTCCTGCAATAGCTCCGTTTTAGTGCATTCAAAATCGTACCGAATCCTCTTGACCGTTTCATTTAACTCCTTGCCCAATTCCACCCCATAAGCCGGATCCGAAGCGTTACCCATGGCGCCTGTTTTCAATAGCACGAAGGGCAAGTATGGCAATAGGTCATACCCCCTTCTTTTTTCAAATTCCGTCGCCATATCACTGGTCCAGTTTGCCCCTTCCAATTCAAGGCTATCCGTAAAAAACGAACGGATCTTACCGGCTAAGGGACCCACCTCGGAGGACATTTTATCGAGGAATTTGTCAACTGCCGCTTTACTATAATGATTAAGTACCGGCCCATTCGCACCAGGCGCGCCATTGATCACTTCCATGAATCCGTTGATGGAAACCAGCGCATACAATGCAAAGTCTCCCTCTCCGACAGAGAGTTTGCAATTTTCTTTACATTCTTGGACGGAAATGCTTTTTAAATCTTGGATCGTATTCAACGGCGATGGCACCAGGTGAACGGAGATTAGTTCCATGCGTCTTCCAATATATGGCGAGGTAACGGCAGGATCTGCTTCACGGAATAGTTCAAATAAGGAGACTTCAAAATCCAGCGGGCCCTTGAATTTGCGAACAGCGAGGCAAACAATTTGCGTACGTTCTTCAAATTCGAGCCATTCCGCGCCATACGGCCACCCGGAACCTACAATCAGATCGCAGGATAATCCAAGCGATTTGGCCTCATTGAGCGTAAACTGCAGCACATCAATCCATTCGGCACAAAGCCATTTTACAGATGGTATGCCCAGGTCATTTGTTTTTGGCGGAAATTTGATGGGATTGATCTCTACCCCCCCAATTCCCGCTAGTTTCAACAATCGCAATTCCCTGGAAATTTCATTTTTTATGATTTTATCGCCATTCCACCACCAGCGTACGAATGGCCTGTGTGTCATTGCTGGATTCACAAAGGATTCATAGAGCCCCACTCTTTTTTTACCATAAAACATTCTTGGACGGAATGTAATACCCGTAGATAGAATTGAACTGTATTGTATAAACGTTCTTCGCCTCAAGGGGGATTAGGGATTTAGTTCACGGTATTAGTCTAAAAAAAAGATCCTTTGACCTTTTACCAACCCGCCATCGCTCACCTATTCGTTCCTCTTCCATGCTTCCGGCAATTAATAATGTTGACAAGTCGGGAGAAATAGCTGCACGGCATTAAAACCCCAGCACGGACGATAGAATTTCCTCTTCAGGAAAGCGCCGCGTATCAGGAAGCATAAATCAAGGGGTTTTGTGCCTCATTGTCCAATGGATCACCTACATTCAATGTCCGGAGATATTCTTCTGGCAAAATATTGGGCTCGCCGTTATAGGTATTGCCATCGGGCATATATGCGCAGGCCATGGCGCGCCTCCAACCGCTGGTCATATTGGCACCTGCACCATGGACAGTAAGCCCATTGTGAAATGAACAACTGCCGGCTTTCATGGGTGCCGCAACTGATTTTGAGCGCATTAATCGCGGGTAGGTTTCAAATATGCTATCCATGTTTTTTCCGATGCTTACTTTATCAAATTTTGTTTCATTGTGAGAGCCGGGAATGAAATACAAACAACCATTTTCCAGCGTTGCATCGTCCAGCGCAACCCATACCGAAATCGCTCGTTTGTCCGAGAAAGACCAGAAAGGGGTATCTAAATGCCATGCCGTAGGGTTGGCCCAGGGGCGTTTAAATAATGCCTGGTCGTGCCAGATTCGGATTCGATCCACACTGGCCAATGTCGCAGCCATTTTCCCAATCCTTTCATCTTTCATTATCTTTTTCGCTCCTTCATTCGTTTGCCAGAGATTAAGCAATTGGTCAAATACCTTTCCAAAATACTCAGCATCCACATTAATCCCATCATCTTCGCCTGTTTTCACGTTCCTGCCCGGCATTTTTTGCCCCGCTCTCTCCTCAACTGCATTCATTACAGCGCTACGCCACTGCTCCAATTCTTGACCCGATAGAAAATCTTCGATAACCACAAATCCATTCGATTGGTAGAACTGAATTTGTTGTTCCTTTAGGAGGTGCTTCATATAAAAAAAAGTTTTTTAGACAATGAATCGACGGTAATAAAGGTATTTACTATTCCCAAAGTCGTTCAATTAAATAAGTTGAATATTAATTTTATAATTGACCAGGGATACGGCCATTAGAATCCATTGTAAAAGGTGGGGAAAGCTATGTGAAACACCGATATTCAGACCTACGGACAAATGGATCGGACTGATCAACATAAGTTGCCGAACCCTGATCTATCGCTGAAATGACAGGTTTTAGGCCTGCGGCCTGCATTCATCAACAGATCCAAACCTTGCGTCAACTTAATTTGTATTGTTCAGTAGCCTTACGTCAATTTGCACCTAAATTGAATATATGCAGAAAGGAAAAACAGGAATTAATCTGAAAATAGCTGTGTCCATTTTATTGGCAGTTTGTGCTATGTTATTATTCCAAATTGAGGAGGCTCTTGCCCAAACCAATGGCGATGGCCTTTCATTTACTTTTGAAAAGTCGGGCAAAGGAAGACCTATGATCCTTATACCCGGCTTATATTGCTCCGGTAAGGTATGGGATGAAACAGTTGACCATTTTAAGGACCGGTATCAATGCTATGAAATTACATTACCCGGCTTTGCAGGACAAACTCCAATTCAATCTGACAGCATGTTGAAAAGCTTCGCGTTTCAACTCGCAAAGTTTATCAGGCAAAGAAATATGATAAAACCTGTAATTGTCGGCCATAGTCTGGGCGGATTTATTGCTCTGCTGATAGGGGAATTGTATCCCGAATTGCCAGGAGATCTCATTATTGTTAGCAGCGCCCCATTTTTACCTGCCTTAGCCATGTCTCCTGATATTACGGTTGACAGTACTTCTAAAATTGGGATACAGATAAAAAACGGAATGAAAAATATGACAGCAGGCCAGATTAGGCAGTCCCAAAAATTTACCTTGCCTTCCATGATCAGGGATTCTGCTAAAATAGCTGAAGTAACTGATATGGCTGTCAAATCGGATCCAGCTACACAGGGCGAGGTCATGTATGAATTATTCAGCACCGATCTGCGCACCGAAATCAAGAAAATTCATTGCCCGATCTTAGTATTAGGCGATTGGGTAAGTTACAAGAAATACGGCGCAACCAGGGACAATGTCCTCAAGAATTATAAAGATCAGTTCAGCTTTGCATCAAGAGTAACAATTGCCATAAATGATTCATCAAACCATTTCATAATGTTTGATGAACCCAAATGGTTTGATCAGCAGATTGAAAGTTTTCTGCACAATCATTGACGGTTTTCTGATTTGAATTGCTAGAAGGTTTGTGAAAATCGGCCATTCCCATATTTGCGTTGGACCGGTGGCTGTTAGAGGGGATGATGACCGTGTATTTATAAATTTGATTTCACGAACACCCCTCAACTGTTATGGAAAACGCTATAAGCTCAACTCAACCAATATTTTTAGCAGCAGAATGGCGTAAACTCGTGATAGTAAACTATCATATTGACCCTTCAATTTTAAAACCCTATTTGCCTTATAAGACTGAGTTAGACTTATTTAAAGGCAAATGTTATGTGAGCCTTGTAGGGTTTCGTTTTATTAATACAGTGCTTAAAGGTATATCAGTTCCATTCCATAAAGATTTTTAAGAAGTAAATCTGCGTTTCTATGTTCGATACTTTGACAAAATTACTTGGAAGCGTGGTGTCGTTTTCATAAAAGAGATTGTTCCAAAGCCCGCATTGACAATTGTTGCGAATTCCATTTACAAAGAGAAATATATAACTCTCCCAACGAGATCTAGATGGGATGATCATTTGGGCAATATCCAGGTCTCATATGAATGGAAATTCAAAGGGAAATGGGACTTAGTTTCCTTAACAGCTCTACCAACTAAATTTGATATTCTCCAAGAAAGCGAAGAAGAGTTTATCACAGAGCACTATTGGGGATACACTCAAATTAGTGATTGCAGGACCTCTCAATATCAAGTTGAGCGCCGACGATGGCAAATGTATCCAGTTTTAGGTGCGGAAATTGAAGTCAGATTTGGTGATTTGTATGGTGCTGGATTTTCGATTTTGAAATATACGCAGCCCGTTTCAACTATGCTCGCAGAAGGATCAAAGATTGCGGTTAGATCGGCAGATAAAATTGACAAGAAATAGATTGGTCAAACTGCTATAAGTCCAGGATTCAAAATTGAATTTTCAAGATCGATCAATAAAAAAATGAGAAATAAGTTCAAATCAATTTGAGTAATGACTATTTAAAGGCCATTTAACTCAAGCCCGAGGTATTTTGTTTGATTGGCCTCACTTTCTGTGACAATCCTGCATTCCAAAACATTCTTGTACCATTTTTTCATGGAATCATGATTGTTTACGGAAAGGGTTATATGATGTACTTTGAATAGGAGTTCGTTTGTTTGAACCTGTGATAGATCTGGTCCTTAGTAAAAAATATGAAATAATACAAAGACGAGCAGGTTTGTTTTCGTTATAAAGCTTTTTGAAAGGAAGTATTAAAATTACAAACTTGGATAGGCTTATCAAAGGGCAGTGATTTTTTCATTATTAACAAAAAGGTGAGGCTCATATGGTTGCAATCATTTCATTTTTTTGAAATTATTGTTGACAGCGACAGCAATTTCTTTTTTCATATAAGATTCTGTAAGAAGCAAATGACCTATCATATTGATTTTCATTGAACAAAAAACTCCGAAATAAATCGGGGCATTTATATATTCGTGATTTTGATACAAATGGCTCACTCATTCCGCAATGATTGTACAGGGTTACCTATAGCAGCTTTGACGGACTGGCTTGCTATGGTTGTCAATGCTCAGCCAAGGGCGAGCGTTCCGGCCTTAAGCATATTCTTTAAATGCAGCATCAATCGCACATTCATTCCCCACTATCTTAATAATATATAAAATTTCACTGCCGTTTCGATGTTGAATAGGCCAGTTCTTTGAAAGTCTTGTCTGTATTGGGTTTCAGCCGATTTTGCTCCTGCAACGATTTGAATTTGTTTTGATTTTATTGTAATATAAGGTCTTGATATTCAAATTTATATGAATCAAGGCACTTATGTGTTCTCACAGCTTATTTCTCTGGTTTCACCTACAAGTTTCAAGTCCTGCGTAAAGCGGTATAACGGTGACCATAAGACTAAACATTTCAACTGTTGGCGTCAATATTTATGCATGGTCTTTGGTCAATTAACTCATCGAGAAAGTTTATCGGATACGATTCTTTGCCTGAAGGTTAATGCCAATAAATTGTATCATATCGGAATAGGTGAAGCTATTGTAAAGAGTACTTTATCGAACGCAAATGAAAGCAGGGACTGGCGCATTTTTTCAGATTTTGCATGGATACTAATTAAAGAAGCTAAGTCCCTTTACCTCAATGATAACAATCTAGATCTTGAAATAGACAATCCAGTATTTGCCATTGATGCTACGATAATTGATATGTGCCTTTCGCTTTTCAATTGGGCTAATTTCAGGTCTACCAAAGCTGGCATCAAATTGCACGTTCAACTTGATCTAAAAACAGCGATCCCAGAATTTATTGAAGTCACACCGGCTGCTATCCATGAAGTAAATATATTGGATACAATCGCTTTTCAAATTGACAGTTTTTACATACTGGACAAGGGTTACACGGATTTTAAGAGACTGCATCGCATTCAGGTGGCCAAGGCCTTTTTTGTCATTCGAGCAAAGGATAACTTGCATTTCAAATGCATTAAATCGCTGCCGAAAGATAAAAATGCAGGGGTGCTGGCAGATCAAATCATACAATTTCAAGGTTACTTCGCTTCTCAAGACTACCCCGATAAAATCCGAAGAATAAAATTCTATGATCCGGAATACAATCGCACCCTAGTATTCTTAACCAATAACCTAGAATTCAAAGCAACCGATATAGCTCTGCTGTATAAGCACCGGTGGAAGATTGAATTGTTCTTTAAATGGATAAAACAAAACTTGAAAATAAAAACATTTTGGGGCACCAGTGAAAATGCAGTGAAGGTTCAGATTTGGATTGCAATATCAGTTTATGTGATCGTCGTCATTGCCAAAAAAAGGCATAAGCTGAAGCAATCACTCTATGAGATCCTTCAAGTACTAAGCATCTCTGTTTTTGACAAGACACCGATTGGCGAAATTTTCTCAAATCCAATACAAAAGAATTTCAAAGAGCTAAACACTAATCAATTGAATATCTTTAAGTAATATCGAAACGCTAGTGATAAAATTTGTAGATTTGACATGATATACGTTTGCTGCACAAAGAAAGCTAGCCATGCGCACTGTTAAGGAAATAATCAAGCAAAAAGGTCCTCATACCAATTTTATTAAAGCGAATGATACTGTACATAAGGCGGCAGCTGTAATGAAATCAAAAAATATAAGTTACCTAATTGTTGGAGGCAACCGGAAATATGAGGGGATTATTTCCGAGAGGGATTGTGTCTATAAGTTGATTCTTCCGGATAAGCGCGCCAGCAGCACGTTGGTTAGTGAGATTATGAATATTGATCTGCCTGTTGTCGCGTTAAGTGACAAAGCCGAACAATGCATGGTTCTCATCAATAGTTCCAAATCCCGATACTTGGCTGCATTTGATCGTAACCAATTCAAAGGTATTATTACCATTCACGATCTGATTCGTGAAGCTATTGCCTCCACAGAACAATTTAAGAGTACGCGCTGGTACGTGGATTGAATCAAGCCCAACATGGCTTCAGAAACCTGTATCCTAGTTAAATTAATAGGATTACTATTATTAGCTCACATTACATCTGCAATAGGATAGGTACGCATAATCGGATGCCTCTCTTTTTCCATTCCGTTCATTAAAACGCTCACTCCTATATCCCGGCATTTCAAAATGTACTAATTCAATTTCGTCAGCACGATATCTTTAGGAGGTGCTATGATTAATGGATATCTTTCCAATATTACATCACTGCTGTCGATGCTGTATTCCTTATCTCCACTTAAGCTAAACTGATTAAGCAAAAAGTAAACATTCAAAATCAAGGTATCCGTAATGCCCAAATCGTTTTGATTGCTGAGATAATTCTGCATTATCACGAATTTCGAATCCCCAATTTTCTTTGCATTATCCGAAAACCCATATTTTGGCAATATCTCCACTTCCTTTCTATCCACCATTTCATTCATGATTTTTTGCAGGTAAACCTGGATCTTGGGGGCTACCCTGAATCCAAGCTTTAGGCTGATGTACACAATGTCGCAAGGTGCCACAATATTATATCCATAAGCTGTCGTGAAAGGGTCGTCCTGAACTTCCACATGCACAAACCAGTATTGTTCTGCTCGCTTAGGTTGATGATCAAAAATAGAGTTGGCAATTTTTGTTTCGATTTGATTGGCGCTCTTGCTTGCGGTAAGATATACCAGGTTGGTAGATACTAATGGCTGCTTGTCATCTTTGATCAATGCTTCCAGCTGCGGGATCACTTTTTTCGTATCTACAAATTCGTAGGTATTTGCCTTAATGTGGGTAACCCGGTACCAAACATACATGATAAAGGCATAAAGGGTTCCCAGCATGAGAGTAACCCAGCCGCCGTGTTCAAATTTTTGGAGGTTGGCAACAAGAAAGCAACCTTCAATGGTCAGGTAGGTCAAAAAGATCAAGAAAACAAGTATCCGGTTAACCCGATTGATATATAGAAATGCGGTGATCAAGAATGTGGTCATCAGCATGGTGATCGTGACCGATAAGCCAAATGCGGCCACCATATTGTCTGATGTGCGAAAACCCAGCACCACCCCGCAACACGCCACCATTAGCAACCAGTTCATGGCGGGTATATACATTTGCCCCTGCTCATTATTGGGAAAAATGATTCGCATTTTTGGCCACAGGCTCAGCCTTATGGCTTCCGTGATAAGGGTAAAGGTCCCACTCAGGAGAGCCTGGCTCGCGATAATGGTGGCAAGAGTAGCTATGATGATGGAAGGAAGCAGGAACCAGCTTGGAACCAATCCGAAAAACGGGTTCAGGGAATCGGCAGTTTGTCCCAAATGCCGCATTAGCCATTGCGCCTGGCCCAGATAGCATAGCACCAGGCAAATTTGAATGAAAAACCAGCTGATCCGGATGTTGTTTCTTCCACAATGGCCCATATCACTGTATAAGGCTTCGGCGCCTGTAGTGCATAAAAAGACGCCGCCCAATAAGTAGAATCCACGAGGATAATGGGCAATCATGTCATAAGCCCTGATTGGGTCAAGTGCTTTAAGAATTGCAGCGTTTTGAATTACCCCATTAATACCCATTATCCCGATCATGGTAAACCACAGGAACATGACAGGTCCGAATATTTTTCCAATAAACGAAGTCCCCGCCCTTTGAATAAGGAAGAGAAAAACCAGTATGACCAAAACAATGGGAATGACAGGGATATCTGGATGAATTGATTTTAATCCTTCAATGGCAGATGTAACCGAAATCGGTGGCGTTATGATGCTATCGGCTAACAAGAAACTGGCGCCAAAAATTGCCGGTACAACCAAATACTTACTGTACCTTTTTATAAGGGTATATAAGGAAAATATACCACCCTCGCCATGATTGTCGGCCCTTAACGTTATAAAAATGTATTTGATGGTGGTTTGAAAAATCAAAGTCCAAAATATTGCAGAGACGCCCCCAAGCGCTAAGGTTTCATCTATTGCTTTCTTGCCTAAAATGGCATTATAGGTATATAAAGGAGAGGTCCCAATATCACCAAATACAATTCCAATGGAGATCAGAAGTCCCGCGGCGGAAATTCTATCAATTCTCTTAGTGAGGCGCTGATTCATGGATAGCGGAGGCTTTAAGCATTAAATGTATTCACAAGAGTGATCAATTTTTTGGCGAGGAGTATATGGAACCTTTAGCAGCTATTACTTAGCACCAAAAATAATGACAATCAAATAATTCATAGGATAAATGATCCCATGAGCCTGGATGTCTCAGAAAACTAATCTTGAAGTTTGGTGACTTATTATCAAACGCTTACCTTATGCATTGGGTACACGTATGCCAAAAGAGAAGCACAATACCAATTCTGATTTAGTACGAGATATTATCATTGGGATTTCCGACGGGCTCACTGTTCCGTTTGCCCTGACGGCGGGTCTAAGCGGAGTTCTTAATACGAATCATCTCATCATCGTTTCGGGTTTATCTGAAATAGCGGCGGGTTGCATCTCCATGGGGCTGGGTGGTTTTCTGGCTGGAGAGTCGGAAGTAGAACATTACGATACTGAATTGAAGAGAGAATTTAGAGAGATAGAGACAGTGCCAGAAGAGGAATTAATGGAAGTTCAAGACATCTTAACCAAATTAGGGGTAGAGGAATCCTTAAGCAAACAGGTCGCGTTGCAAATAAGCAAAAACAAACCCTTGTGGGCGGATTTCATGATGAAGCTCGAATTAAAGATGGAAAAGCCCGCAAAAGGCAGAGCTGCAAGAAGCGGCAGCACCATCGCGCTTTCTTATCTTGTCGGTGGTTTCATTCCGCTGTCGCCTTATATCATTTTTAGCAATAGCAAGACCGGATTTTATGTGTCATGCGCTGCCACCATCCTTGCCTTGATTGTATTCGGATATTTCAAGAGTAGAATGACTGGAGAACGCGTAGTGAAAGGTACATTAAAAGTCGCCTTGATTGGCATTGTTGCTGCGGCAGCAGCCTACATCTTGGCCAAAGCGGTAAGTTAATGATCGTCGACATGAGACAATCCTTCCGCAGCTCAGGAGAATTTAGGGCCACTCATTTCTGAAGTGGTCATAAACACCTCTTTTCAAAGGTGCCCGGAGGATTTGCTTTACCAGCCTA
>Ga0206988_1149_pt1 | contig 17224 bp, 26 predicted proteins | sample Alteio_BWMinCont_12_FD_153263 | JGI IMG/M metagenome (GOLD analysis project Ga0206988, IMG submission 153263) | Enriched cells from forest soil in Barre Woods Harvard Forest LTER site, Petersham, Massachusetts, United States -... | ecosystem: Environmental > Terrestrial > Soil > Temperate forest >... | reverse complement strand
GTGATGACCAGCATGATCGCGCGAGTTGATTCCGGTGGATACGTCACAGAAACCGTCGTAACGAACGCCTTGCAAAACTGGACCATAAAACCCGTCAGTTTGGATGAGTCAGTTGTTTTGGTGACATGTTCTGCAATGTATCGCCAATCTCCGTCGACGAAGGGCTGCTCCATGGTGCGGACCTCTTCTTGTGTTGGGCTGCTTATCAGGCTACGCGACAGCCAAGGCGAAAGGCTGGTCAAAACTGAACACTCTCATTCGTTTGGGGAGACTTGGTTGGCGCCGCTCGACTTCAAACGCTTTCGTTTCTTGACTTTTGAGTGCTCCTAGACCTAACCAACATCTGTCTGGGCGGGTCCTTCCCCCGCTGGAGGCGACACTCTCTGCCTTGGCTCGTTCGCCTAGTGTGCGATCTTGACCAGACAACACATCTCGAGACTGTGTAGGATTGTTATAATCACAAAGATACATCGTGCCGCACTTCCGCCAACGTTGAGCCTTTGCGATTGAAAGAAAGGCGCTGGCCTACTCCAGACCCTTACGAAGGAAATCCCATGCGGGGCATAGTCCTCTCGATTTTGCGCCTTTCTTCGATTCTGTTGGTCAGCTTGTTGATGCTTTCCACAGATGTCCTGTGGGCGCAGAGAACGTCGACACCAAAGGAGAGCGCTATCCAACCTCCTGATGCCCCATCACGGGTCGCAACGATTTCGGAAGCCCAAACAAATCTTCATCTCACCTGCAGAGGATTCCCCTTGGGCTTCAAGCAAAACCACAGCCAGACCGAGTCCTGGATGAGATTCTTCCCCGATCTCACGGGCTACGATCGTGTGTCTATCAATACCAATGCCGTGCTGAACCAGGACACGGGAACGGCTGAAGTCTGGGGCAAAAAAAAGTACTTCATCGGCGACGCTCCGACCAAGCGGATGACGTTTGCTCCCGCTTTCGGCCAAGTACATCATGAGACGACGCATGGCGCCAACGACTTGGAGTACTATGGCCACCACCTCCCATGGGCTGGCTCCATCATCCTGCGAATCGGTCAGCAGGCTAAAGCTCACCCGCATATCGCAAGTGCACTCAAGGCAGTCCATCCACGATTCTGATCGTTCGCTTGTTGATCGGATACTAGTTTGAATGGTTGGCGGATGGCCACTCTCGTCCGACCGGCACACTCTGCGCTTGTGCCGGTGGCCGCGAGTGAGCCCAAGAAGTGTTATCCGCGAATAGTTGACGTAAAATGCTTCAACGACAGTTCTCCCCTAAAAGCCAACCATTATCGGGCAATGAGCATCCGATCGTGCCGCATTGTATCGACCGCTCGGAGGCCACTATGAAATGCCGGATGCTTGCCTTACTGGCAGTTACTTTAATGGGACTGAACGCTTGGGCTGTCACTGAGGCCACAATTCACACCTTCGCCGGCGGAGCTTACTCAGAATATCCTTACAGTAGCTTAGTCTTCGACTCCTCCGGTAATGCGTATGGAACCGCGTCCGGCGGCGGGGCCGGTTATGGCACCATCTACGAATTAACGCCCTCCCCGACGGGATGGATCGCCAACATCCTTTACGAATTCGACGGTGTGAGTGGGTCATACCCAGCGGGTCCACTCGTGTTCGACGGGTCTGGAAACATGTATGGGACTGCTCCCTATGGGGGTAACACGTCGGGCATTTGTCAGGCAAGTGGATGTGGGACGGTTTTCGAACTGCAACCAGTAAGCGGCGGGTGGCAGTTTGTGGTGCTCTACACCTTCGGCGGTGACGCTGATGGTGCTCACCCAAATACGACCCTAATATTGGACAAGTCAGGAAATCTTTACGGCACGACTTTGAGCACGGGAAGCTCAGGATATGGGACTGCGTTCGAGCTTTCGCCGTCCACTAGAGGATGGACGGAATCCACTCTTTACACTTTTGCAGGCAATAACGATGGCGCAAATCCCGGGAGTGGTCTTACGGCCGGCGCTGCAGGCACTTTCTACGGAACGACGCAATCTGGCGGTGCAAAGAATCTTGGCGCCGTCTATAAGCTGAGCAAAACAAGTTCGGGATGGAAGGAAACCGTTTTGCATAGTTTCAATGGAGCGGATGGATCGAGCCCTTTGGCAGGTCCACTACTTCTGCGCCACGGTACGCTCTATGGAACAACGAACACCGGCGGAGCCTTTAACCAAGGGACGGCCTTCTCCTTGACTCAAAGGAACCATACGTTTATCGAAACCGTCCTTTGCAGCTTCAAGGGTACCAAGGGCAGCTCTCCATACAGCGGAATGGTGCCAGACTCCGCAGGCAATTTGTACGGAATAACAGTATATGGAGGCAGCAACGGTTACGGAGCGATCTTTGTGCTTCGAAATCATAAGGGCGTGTGGCAAGAATCCGTAGTGCACAGTTTCGCGGGCACTCTTGACGGAAGCCAACCGCTTGGGACCCCGACGTTCCACGCAAGCGGGCTCTTTGGTACGACGAGTGGGGGCGGAGAGTGGGATGCAGGCGTGGCTTGGGAACTTACGTGGCCGTAAACCTCGATCGCCATATCACTAATTTGAGGCAACGACCAGCTTTCGCCAACGTCACGCTGCCTTGCGGGCTTTCGTCGCCGTCCTCCGCGCGGTCCGTGGTTTTTTCTCAACACGTGTCGCAGTTTTTCTCGCTTTGGGTGTGGCTTCAAGTGCCGATGGCAATTCCAGCTTGGGCTGTTTTGCAGTGTGGTGGCCATTGTTCAGCGGCTGGATGCGCGCCGCTTCCTCTTCCAGGCGCAGGTGAGCGTAGCTATCTTTGTGGCGCTCCGTCCTCCAGGTATTCCGGAATCGTTTTCGTTGTCATGGCCAGAGTGTGGCAGAACTATCCCCGTCCAAGCTGGTCACTTTGGGCCACCAGCTGGCAGTTCACGGACAGCCACGATGAGGTGGCGGACAATCTGCGGAGATGAGCAGTTTTATACAGCCACACGATGGTAGAGACATTACTATTATGCGGTTGCTTTCGCGGGGTTCCTCTAAAGAGACGGACAGCCCTTTGCGGCAAGCATGAGTTCGTGTCGACCGGGCTGGCATCTCATTAGGACCCGAGACAGAGGCGGAAAGAAGCGAATCAAAATGGACCTTCTCAGATATCGGAACGTTTTCACTCTTTTGCTGCTGGCTGCGCTCGTGGGCTGCACTCAGCAACAAAAGTCGCAGGACCTGAAGGAGCAAACCGCGCAAGCAACGGCGGAGATGAAGCGCGATGCCAAGGCGGTGGCAGCAGGGATCCGCGAAGGCTGGAGCCGCGACAAGCCACTCGATTTGAACACTGCCACAAAAGAGCAGTTGCTGAGCCTCCCCGACGTGACTTCAGCCCAAGCAGACCGAGTGATTTCGGGGCGTCCCTATAGCGAACCCAGCGAGGTGGTGACGCGGCGCATCATGACGAAGATCGAGTATGACAAAATTGCAGACCGCGTCACCGCCAAGAAATGACGTCCGGAGGCTCCCTGCGGTGTTGAGCGGAAAACGGCGGAAAACGGCGGCAACCGGGCGGCAAATCGACTCGCGATTCGGTTCGTTACGGCCAGTTTGAAAGCGGCTGCCCTGCTGCTGGGAAATGGAGAAACGTTCCAGCCCCAAGGAATTTCGGGTTGGCTAGCATGCGAATCCGTTTATGGTTGCCGGTGTTCAAACCCTTACGGCAAGCTCGATGCCGCGACATTTTGCTGAACACCACGAAGTTCCCGAAGCATTGATGAGGGTTTTAGTGTCACTTTTGTGGCAAGGAGGGAAATTATGGGATGGGTAACTCCGCAGTTTGAGGAAGTCAACCTAAACTGCGAAATAAATTCGTACGCCTGCGCACAGATATAAAGCAGCAGGATAAAGGCCTTCCTCCTGCGGACGATAAGGGCGGGCACAAGGAACTAATGGGTATCTACGTCGCTCGCGGACTCAATCCTTCGCTCGCAAAACAAGTCGCTCAGCAACTGATCGGTGCCATGACGCATTAGGGGCGCATGCCCGCGACGAACTCGGTATCTCCAAGACTCTCACGTTCTGGGGTGCTCTGGCTATAATGCTGACCGCATGCGTCCGGTAGCTGTTCGGAACAATCGCTGAGCGAAGCCGTAAGCGGTGACATGCACCTAACAAGTGCGTGTAGCCAACAGCGCTGACCACGCCGCAGTTGATGCCCTGGGTTTGCTCAAGTGGGTCTCTGAAACTCGCTGGAATTGGCCTCAGACCTGGCAGATCGGCCCAGACTTCTTGCGGGCTAAACCTTCTTGAGGGACGGTTGGTGAATTCTCATACGACCGTCATCATCCCACTTGAGGACCGCGTCCTCTTCGTTAGCTCGCTCAACTGTGCCGAATTCTCCAGTCGGCTTTCCGAAGTTGCCCAAACCCTCGACGCGCTCCGGCGTGTGACAGGGGTGGTTGGGGAGCTTTACGCAGTTTGCGTATCGGCTTCTTGGTGACGTGGGTCATAGTGTTCTCTCCCCAGAGGCCGGAAAATGGCGCTTCGTCACAACTTGTTCATCGGCTCGATGTATGCAGCATAAGCTTGGAAAGAACGGTTCGACCGGTCCAAACTGCACAGTTTCGACGATGCTCGGACGAATCCGGCGAGCGCCTCGATGTGGCGAGCTCGGCAGGCTATACGACAAACATGGCTACCCCCGCGGCGAAGATTGCAATGGTGGTAATCGCTACGACGGTCCATCCCAAGCGTGAACTCGGTTGGCCCTGCATCAGCTTCTTGTCCGAAGCGATAACCAGGATTGCGACGAGAAGGAAGGGAGCTAACAATCCGTTGAGGACTGCCGTCCAGTAGAGTGCCTTCACAGGATTGATGCCTACGAAGTCCAGTCCGACTCCCAGCCCGGTCGAGAGCAAAATGAGAGCGTAAAACGCGCGAGCCTGTTTCAATTTTTTGTCCAGTCCTTGGCGCCACCCAAGCGTTTCCGCGAAGGCGTATGCCGCTGATCCTGCCAGCGTCGGGATGGCAAGAAATCCGACGCCAACAATGCCAACGGTAAACAAGGTCGCCGCGAACTTGCCAGCGAGGGGACGGAGCGCTTCGGCCGCCTGGCGCGTAGTCTCGATGTGCTTAATGCCATGGCGGTTCAGGGTAATCGCAGTAGTCAGGATGATAAAGAACATGACCATGTTTGAGAAAAACGCCCCGACGCCCACATCAAAGTTCCTCAGTTCAAGTTCTTTTAGCGTTGCACCTCTGCGTTTAGCGAGCGTATTCTGACCTGCCGCCTTTTCTTCTTCTACCTCTTCACTCGCCTGCCAGAAAAACAAATACGGGCTGATCGTGGTGCCGAGAATTGCGACCAGCATCGACCATTCATCCCTGGTATGCGGCATCGACGGTATGAAGGTCGCGCGCGCCACTCCGCCCCAGTCCGCTCCCACCACAAACGCAGTTATAGGGTAGGCGAAGAGCACCAGCACCAGCCACTTGAGCACATTCGCTATCTCCTGATAGTGGAGCCGGATCGTTGCCCACGAAATCAGGAGTGCAAAAACCACCACAAACACATGCGGTTTGACCCCGGACAGCATTTCAGCGGCATCCGCCATGCCGGCGAGGTCCGCTCCAATGTTAATCGTGTTGGCCGCGAGCAGCGCCGTGACGACCCCGAGTAGCAACCAGCTTGGAAATCGCCGCTTGAAATTCGCAGCCAGGCCTTGTCCCGTCACCTTGCCGATGCGGGCGCACATCATTTGAACCGCAGCCATCAGCGGCCACGTCATGAGCGCGGTCCATAGAAGCTTGGTTCCAAGCTGTGCGCCGGCGACAGAATATGTGGCAATGCCGGATGGGTCATCGTCGGCAGCCCCAGTGATAACGCCTGGACCAAGCGACCTCAACAACAATCGCATCCATCGAGATGAGGCGAATGGCAAAGCGAAAACCCCCTACGAATCACAGGACGAATCTACACACAACCCCTGACAACGCGCCGCACAATCGAGCGCTCAAAGTGGTCCAATGTGCTCAGACACGCGTCTTCGTCACTTATACCATGAGGTGTAGTGAAGAAATGAGATGGCCATTACAAAGGTCGGCCCAGCTTCCTCTTATCAAGTGAGGTAAAACAATGGAACCGTATTGATTGTTCGCGTGGTGCTGTTTTTGCTCGGTGGCGGGGGCTGGGGATACTCTCGTTGGCGCAACTAGCGCACACAGGGTGCACGCTTAACGCTGCTTGATCCTGTTTGTTGATTTGTATGAAGGTTCCGGAGGTGCTCATCTGGCGTCCTCTCTATCCTTAGACCTCTCAGGAAAGTCGCACATCTCATGGACTCGAATGCGATCCTGCACGAAGTTCAGCAACTCTACTACGTGAGTGACCGTCTTGACACGCTGGCGGAACAGCAGCCCCTCGTCTCAGAAGCACTCATCACCATCTCAGGAAGAGTTCGTAACACCGCCACGTTCTTGGAGGTGCTGGTTGCGATCAAAATAGCACCGCTCGCCGGATTAGACCCAGCAAATGCCTGACTCGCTGATCGCTGTCTGGAAACTTGGTTGGTGGGATTGCGGCGCCCAAACTTTAGTCGTGGAGAACGATATTCAGAAGTGAACTATGAACTTGCAGGCCGCCGCCCTCGCCATAGTCGATGAAGCCTAACTTCCTGAACCTATTCATGAAAAAACTGACCCGCGCCCGCGTTGTGCCTATCATTTCTGCCAGGGTCTCCTGACTGACCTTGGGGACAACGGGTTCCGGCACACCCTCCTTGCCGAAGTGAGCAAGCAAGAGCAGAGCCCGGGCTAGTCTCTTTTCGCTGGAATTGAAAAGCTGGTCGACCAAGTCCTCTTCGTAGCGGATATTCTGTGCCAGCAAATATCCCACGAACATATCGGAAAACGCGTGTTGGTGGAGCACTTCATTCATAGACTTCTTGTCGATTTTCATCACCGAGCAATCGGTCATTGTGGTTGCGGAGCACAGACGGAGAGGCTGCCCAGTGAGACAACCTTCGCCGAAGAACTCCCCCTCGGCAAGAATGCCTATGGTGGCTTCCTTCCCGAGCTGCGACACAACGGTGAGTTTTACCTTTCCTTCCTTTATGCAAAAAACAGCATCGGCCGAGTCGCCCTGAGCAAATATCGTCTGCTTTTTGGGAAACGCTTCGATCTTTCTACCGCCGTTGATGGTTGAGAGGAATGTCTTAGTATCGAATTTGATGAGTTTCTTGGACGGTACCACGTGTGGCATATCGGCCTCCTCTCAAGGGTTCCGAATGTGCAGAGAGCGAACTCCCAGAATGAAGGATAAAAATGAAGGATAAATAAGTGCGGATGAGGGCGAGAACAACGTTCACTTTGCGGGCAACGCTGCTCCGCACTCGACAAAATAATGATTACACCCTTTGGTTTCGGAAGTCAATAATTTGTCCCATCTTGCTGAGTTCGCTCCCCCTCGCGACTGTTCTGTGGTGGAAGCCGCTCCTGCTGATCGAACAGTCTGCCGGATTAGGCACGTCTGCGGGATCGTTTCCGCTGATTGCGTGAACCGCTATGCAATTACCCTCATTGAAGGGGTCCGAAACAATCTCAAAACGCTCGCCGTACATGTTGATGTGCCGGGACGTTGTGAAAACCGAGGTCCTTAATCCTTGTACAGTTCTCAGAGGGTGACCGCCACGCATAGAAAAGTTGGCACCAGTTGCTTGTGTGTCGGCGTTCAAAACGTCGGAATCCCACACTCTTTCGCCCGTGTTGAGGTCGGCGAAGTGGTAGGAGAACCCCCGATGCGTCGGCATCGTCTTCCATAGAAAACGCAGCGCCACTGGAACTCGCTGCCGGGCATCAGGAAGTGAAATGAACCCGCGCTGTTGCCCGATACAGTCGCAGATCTTGCGGATTCGATCTTCCGAGCGCCTAAGCATAACAGCCTGACCCGCGATGCCTGCCCTTTTGCGAAATGATATCCCGAACCCACATTGGAGGATGTTCAGTTTTAAACTGGAGGAGTCTCGATAACGCGTCGATTTCCTGCGGCTACGGTGGATCCTGTACATCACGAGACCCCACGCATTTGTTCCAGCCTAAAGAACGAATTACATCCGGCGTCTTAGATCTCTCCCGGATCCGCCAGAATGCCAAGTACTTTGCATTTGGCGGTTAACATGCTCTGTATGGCGCGTCGGTCTTTCTTTACCAAGGAAGCGCAGGCACCATTGGAGGCGCAGAATGACTGAACGCAGACAAAGGGATTGGAGTGAGTTGTGCACCGCAGTAGCCAACGAAACCGACTCCAAGAAGCTGGTTTCTCTGATTCAGGAGTTGACTAGAGCCCTAGACGAAAAGAACTGTTGTGCTCGGGCGAAATCGTTATTTGATCACATCCGGGAAGACGCTGCTGGAAACGTCGTGCCTCGGAGGTCTGGAGCCCTACTCGGTCGGCGCTCATCAATAACTATCTCACGACCGCAAATCCTCCATGTGCGGAAGTGGAGAAATAAACCCAGCTGCCCAAGTCCCCCGACCCGACAGCGGGGTCGCGAATCGGCTTCGTTGGCCTAAGGGGGAGGGGCTTCGTCAGCCATAACGGCGGCTTGCAAGTAAGTAGTGCACTCATCACCGCCTTTCTGCAAAGCCGACCGATGTCGGTCATCGCGAAAGGGTAGACCTGGGCGGAAGGTTTGTTCTGTTTTTCCGAAAGCTGGCCTAATTTTGACTACTCGTGCAAGAAGGTTAGTGATGAAAAAAGAACGTCGTCCTAAGAAAATACTCGCCATCCGCTGTCCCACTTGTGGTGCTGCGCCGGGAGAGAAGTGTGAACTTAGCACTGGACAGCCCCGTACCGAGCCGCATCGAGATCGCCGATTGATCGCAGCGGATTGAGTTCAAGATCTTTGGCTTCGGTTACGCGGCCCGATTGGACTCGCCACACTTCTGGCAGAAACACTTGAAATCGGGATTGCCTGGCATCACAGTGTGCCCGCATTTCTGGCAGATGAACCAGCCTTCGACTTTCGGCAGCATGGGCCGGAAGTGATCGCCTAGAACGCAATAGGGACAGCGAACGATCCGCTGCATTTGATCCGGCATCTCAGCTTTACCCTCTCAGTCAGTTGCGCAGCACAAGTAATACAGTGTTGCGGCCAATGATAAGCCCTTGGTTGCCTGGAACCTAGTCCGTAACGTGGGGCTCTACTGAGATCCTCCAGTGCTTCAACAGCCACTCTGGGACGTAGCAGCGGTTCTTGTTCCGTTCGCACCATCGCCTCAACTCGTCCGATCCAGCGCAGTCCCGCTCGGTTAGTTTCAGTCGTTCCATCTGGTCTTCAAACTCCGTCGTGATGGGCGGATAAGAAGAAAGCAGTCCCGCTGGTTTTCCCCAGTTCGGATTGCCAGGTTTCCTAGCCATAGCGGAAGTAGTTCGCAGAGCATTTTCAGTTTGCAGTCTTGGGTAGGTCGATGACAATGGCTCGTTCGTGGGATCGAATCTTAGCGGGAATCATTGTCTTCGACAAACCCAGAGAATGTCGGTTCTTGACGTGTCGCTCGATGGTTTCTCGGAGCGCAGACTCCTGATCTTCGTCGGGCTCCAGCCCCGGCCTGGCGATTACTGTGTCATCCGAGAGAGAGCAGTCGGCTTCAACGATCCGATCCCCGATCCTTATCGTGACAATCGCTTTGACCTTTGGCTTGTCTGACATAGCTGTTCTCTAAGCCTAATCATATTGGAAAGGCGAACATCCGGATGTGACCGGCGTCACGCGAACAGAAATTAACCCCGCTGCAGCTCCCGGCAGCGGGGTCACGATCAGCTATGTTGAACCCTGCCTCGCATAGCTGGGCTCATGGTTGGCTGGGCTGGGCTTTACTGTCTGTGCGGCCTCTCCTGCTAAATTTCTCTTTTGCAGACCATCCATCAACCGCTCATCTTCAACAATCAGTTCTGGGCTTCTTGGTCTTCCTCCACTTTGGATTTCAAGTAGCCTTTGTATCAACTCGGTGACGTTTTCCATGACTTTCTCCTCGACTGGTCGAAGGCTGGTTGACGGAAATAATAGGTGAGGGCCAAGGCGGAGAACTGTTCAAAAGAGAACAGTTTTGAAGGGTGGGTCTGAGTCGCCCGGCTCCGCCATTTTGCTATGATTTCCAGCGAGGAAAAACAATGGCAAACCTAAACGCACTGGCTTCGATAGTGTCGGAGTTGCGGGCAGAAAGAACGAACCTCGTAAATCAACTCAAGCATATCGATGCGGCTCTTTCGGTTCTTGGCAAGTTGGACGGCGGCAATAATTTCACGACACCGAGACGGCGTGCTTTTTCAGCATCTACTCGTCGGAAAATGAGACTGGCGCAGAGAGCACGATGGGCAAAGGTTGCTACGAACGCTCAACCAAGTAAGGTGACACCCAAGCGGACGATGTCAGCAGCCGCCCGCAAAAAGATTGCATCTGCACAGCGACTCAGGTGGCAGAAGTGGAAGGCGAAACAGAAGAAGGCGGGGTAGGGCAGCGGAGCCTGCTGCGATAAGAAGCACCAACTCCTCTGCGCTCGGTTTGTCCGTCGCTAACCCATGCCAGGTCCCCGCCTCAATCACCGTGCTGTTCTTGTCAATGGTGATCTTCTTGGCCTGACCGAGATCTGGATGCTCTTAAGCTCGATATCGAGCCCTTCGGTCATGGCCTTGCCACCGGTGAGGAGGGCAATCTCATGCACCGATTATTACAATCGCAGGTACAATTGCCGGACGAAGCCGCTCTCCAATGAATCGATGTCCGTGCTGCAAAAGTATCAGCGGCCAGGAAACATCCGCGAACTGGCCGATCATGTGGAGGCGGGCATGATGGCGACCTACACGGTTTATTCGCCGTCGCAGAGATCCTGTCCGATCAATTTACGGCTACAGATTTCTGGCAAACGCCTAAGGAAAACCGAGTGACCGTGAAGAATGGCAGCTCAAAACCAATTCCATGGTGGTTTCCTACGACCACCTGCTGGCTCGGCAGTTTCGACGCCGCCCCTTCATGAATGTTTGTGGGATACTTCGATCCCAGCCCCGGAACGATTATACCTTTGAAATGCGGGCCAGTCTGCCCGACTTTGCGGACAAGGTTCATGCTTGGGTCGTCTTCCCTAACACGATCATCTATGCGGACGGAACTAAATGGCAAGACAGGGGAGCGTGTGAGTTGACCGTTCTGTCTCCTGTTCAGATGGAGATGAGCGCGGATTAGTATCCGAGGTTGGCGGCCAATCATGTCTGCTTCTGGCTTGAGCGGGGAGTTCCGCGCTGCCTGCACACAAACGCGCCTCCGTGCTAACCAAGAATGGTGGGATGATACGCATAGACAAGAGCAGGAGCGGGGACACGGCCAGAGGTACAGATGATTTTCAAGCCCGAAAATCTCCGCGTCTTTGTAGCATGACTTCACACATTCTTCAGTAGATCAGTTGTCCTAGAAGCACCACCTCCTCTGCGCATGGTCTGTCCGCGCTAACCAGGCTTCTCCCTGTGTAAGACAGCGGCCAACCCGCTTTCCGCATTGCTCATCAGAAGATGATCTGAAGAAGGAGCATATTCTCATGTTCAAAGCTCGCTTGTGCTTTGCGGTTCTGGTTGGATTCGTATTTGCTGGCTCGGCTAATGCCAGCGGACCTGCCCAGACGACGAGCGGCGCGCCGAGTGCCACGGCCAGAAATGTCTCCCACGGTCAGGACGTCAGCGTTCTCAATCACATTATCTTCCTGGTGCAGGAGAACCATTCGCTGGATGACTATTTTGGTGAACTTCGGCAGTATTGGGCCGACAACGGCTACCCCGATCAGTCATTCGATGGCTTGCCCCAATTCAATCCGACCACAGGCATCCCCCCACTCTATGGGCCGCCGCCCAGCAATCCAGGCTGTAATCCCAATGATCCCCCGCCAGCCAAATGTGTCTTCGATCCAACAAATCGAGTGACCTCTTTCCACTTCATCACGCAGTGTGTCGAAGCCCCGGATCTCAACTGGGATGCGGCTCATGTGGACTGGGATTTCTTCGACCCGACCGGTAGGCGTCCGGCGAAGGGGAACGGCTATGTCTGGAATTCAGGCGTGTTCGGCAGGAGAATGAACTATTACGATATCGGCGGTATTCGGGCCATGGGCTATTATGATGGCGGGAACCCGAATAATCATAGCGACCCCGGCGACTTGAACTATTACTACTTCATGGCCTCGAAATTCGCGACATCGGATCGCTGGTTCGACCCGATCATGACCCGAACCGGTCCCAACCGCTATTACCTCATTGCCGCCACGTCCCAGGGGTATACGTATCCTGTCGGTTCAAACCAGAATGACCAGAAACCGCTGACTGCGACTGTGATTTTTCAGAAACTCCAAGCCGCGGGCATCACTTGGAAGATATACGTCAATCCAGGGAATACCTGTTCTGGGCCGCCCTACGATCCCAATTGCCTGCTGGGGCTCAGTTATGTCAACAACTTCGTATGGGGACAAACCATTCCCAGGGATTATCCAAACAATATCGACGTTATCGAAGACTACCTTACGGACTTAAAAAACGGCACGCTGCCCCAAGTCGTGCAAATTGAGCCCGCATACAACCTCGGACTGGATGAACATCCTTCGGATTTCGACAAGTATCCGATTAACATTCAGCTGGGCGCCAAATATGCTTCCTCGCTCATTAACGCGCTAATGAGCAGTTCTTCCTGGAAGGATTCCGCGCTCATTCTCACCTACGACGAGGCTGGGGGATTTTACGATCATCTACCGCCGCGGAAGACAGTGAGTCCGGACGGCATTTCACCAGTGGACCTGGAGCCCGGCGACGTGTGCACAAAAGGAAAGGGCCCGATTTGCGACTTCGTATACACCGGATACCGCGTGCCGCTGATCGTGATCTCGCCCTACTCGAAGGAGAATTACGTTTCCCACACGGTCGCAGATTACACCGCAATCCTGCACCTGATCGAAACCCGTTTCGGCCTTAGCAGTCTCAACGCGCGCGATGCCGCGCAGATGGATATGACCGAATTCTTTGACTTCAACAATCCGGCCTGGCTGACCCCGCCGACGCCGCCCGCGCAGAATACCAATGGCGCCTGTTATCTGAACAAGCTCCCCTGAGGTGTCTCCGCTGTGATCCATCCGCCGGCCACTTGAAAAATTCGCTCATCGGAGCAGCGGCCCTTTTCCGCCGGGAAAGCTTTCATGCTGAGCAGCTCCATCATTGTGCGCAAAGAGTGTTCTCGTTCCGGAACGCCGTGTTCACTTTCACGCCGGGAATGACATCTGCGCCGATCACTGCCGTGAACACTTTGGCCCTGCTTGTCGCCGTCGCCATTGTCGAACGTGATGAACATCACACCAGAGCTTCCCGGCTTGAAGTACGAACTACGCCAGAACGGGATCGATGTTCTGTTTGAGCCAGGCATCCTTCGCGAACTCCGTAAACGGTACCATGTTTTTCTGCTCCCTAGGAGGTTGTTGAAAAAAGACTTTTCGTTGGTGGTTTCGTCAACATATCGAATCCCGGCGATGAACAATCCCAATATATTGTGGTCGCTCAGGATGCCGAAAGAGTTTTTCAACAAACTCCTAGGACGGTTCGCGGCGTTTCAGGTACTCGCCCGATTGGTTCCCATGTAACCCGCATACGGCAAGGAATCGGCATACACCTACTACGAGGATCATTGGTAGTACAAATCCAATTTTCACGGTCCGACGAATAGCACCATCGGACACCGCAAGCGAGACACGGAAGTACATCAAATCGAAGATCGCGCTAAGCTCTGCTTCTTTCCGTTGGCGTCGCGTACTGGCGTCGGCTGCATCTTTCCCAACCGACGAACGCACCCGCGGGCGATGCCTCATGCGTCCCGCCAGTAAACCCGGAATGTTGCGCTAGATTCGGGTTCGCTGCAGGTGCGAGCGGCTCAGGAGTGATGGTGGGAGCAATGCGAGTCACGTTCTGGGGTGCGCTCACCATGGCGCTGACCGCGAGGGTGGGAACGCTGTTGTTGCACGAGCGGAGCCAATCTCATGCGCCCGTCCGAAAACGGTGGGTGCTCAATCTGATGATAGAGGTCCAGGAGCCGTTCTTGTAATCTTGGACAGTGAAGAAAGCACAGGCGAAGTGTAGGCTGAGTGCGCGCCAATCTTAAACTGAGATTCGGTCCGGCCTTCAACCACCGTGCTGTTCTTGCCAACGGTGATCTTCTTGGCCTGACCGAGATCGGATATTTGTATGTTTCTAAGCTCGATCTCGAGCCCTTCGGTGATAGCCTTGCCACCGGTGAGGAGTGCAATCTCCTGCAACACACTCCTGCGCTGATCCCCGAAACCGGGTGCCTTAACGGCCGCAACCTGCAACGGACCCCGCAGTTTGTTCACGACGAGAGTAGCCAGCGCCTCACCTCCAACCTCCTCTGCGATTATCAGCAACGGCTTACCACTCTTTGCGATCTGCTCAAGGAGTGGAAGCAAGTCCTTCTTAGAACTGATTTTCTTTTCGTGAATGAGAACGTAGACGTTCTCGAAGGTGACCTCCATGCGTTCTGGGTCAGTGATGAAATAGGGTGAGAGATATCCGCAGTCGAACTGCATTGTGCCAACTTCTTCCACACGAGCCAAAGTCCGGGCGTCTACGGCAGCAAGTTGCGCAGTCATGATTGCAGGACCTCCGTCAGCCGTGTCTCACAGCATATCCTCTTCGGTCCAGCCATTACGTCACCGTTTCCCTTTTCAGTCATGCGTACTTCTGAATCGCCGGTATGAAACCTTGCGGTTCGGAAAGCTGGCCCATTTTCACCGAGAGCTTTGGCAGGGGCAAGTTGGTGGTTCTCGCGAATTTGTTCGCCCATGGCCTACTGAGCCAACTCTTCGCACGGGCAGATGCAAGCGACGGCGAATTGGCTCAACCCTGTGTGGGTTAAACCTTCTTCAGCGACGGTTGGTGGAGTCTCATGCGACCGTCGTTATCCCACTTGACGACCGCGTCCTCTTCATTAGCTCGCTCAACTGTGCCGAATTCTCCAGTCGGCTTTCCGAAGTTGCCCAAACCTTCAACGCGATCTCCCGCAGTCAACTCTTGGTCGGTGGCAGCGGGCTCCGCGAGCGGTGGCTTTTTGGCACGGTCTGAGTCGGGGACCGCTCCGGCGCATAAGAGGGGCGGTTGGGGAGCGTTTCAGAGTTTGGGCATCGGCTTGTTGGTGGTTTGGCTCATATTCGATAGTTTCTTTCCAAGAGGCGATCACCGCACCTTCGTTGCGAGGGTTCATCGCCTCAATAGATCTAGTCTAGGCTTGGAAAGAATTGTCCGGCTGGTCCAAACTGCACAGTTCTGACAATTTAGTGACTAAACCGAGCGGGCGTGCGGCTCGAAATCCTGAGTGTTGCCGTCTGCTATAACCTCGCCATGTTTCGCTTCGTCAGATTGTTGCTTGGGCTGTTCCAGCGACGGCTTACCCGTCTCCCGCCCTCTAAAAGGTCCGCTCCCAGTGAGTTCCCAAATCAGCTCAGTAGGGGTAACTCCACCGGCCTCAACGAAGGGGGCGTCACCTAAAGTGGAACTGTCCCTGAATGCCTCGGGGGGTTCTCAGCTCCCACCCACGCCGATCTCCTGATATAGGGGTTGTTGAAGACCGCAGTTTCCTCCATCGTCCGGATGGTTTCCTCATCAAAGGACGCTCCCGTGAAATCCGCCAGCAGCACCGAACAAGCGGCCGCACCGTAACATACTCAGGCACTTGTCGAACAATCGTTTCGACAATGTTAGCCGGGCACTTCGATAGATCGACCAGCGCAACCTTCTTCCCTTGATGGTTGATTAACCGGATCCGTTCATGCATGGCGAAACCTCAAGTCACAGTAAGGGTAATCAAGTTAGTTCAGATTGGCGAGCTATCAAAGGCGTCGAATACTTCGGAGTCTTTCTCTTCCACGAAGCCCGGATGGCTTTGCAGCAGCCGCGCGCACCGGTTCCACCGAAGAATAGCGTCGTCGTTCCCCGTGGGGCGAATCATTTCGGCTTCCGCGAAGCAGCGCATCGCCTCCCCGAAAAGTGGGGCAAGCGTGTGTGGAGTACGTCCCATGCGCATTTGTGCCTTCGCCCGCCGTTCATGCAGCAGTCCAGTGTAGTAAAGGCGTTCGTAGCGCTCGGCGAGTCCCTGGAAGAGTTTTTCTGCTTCCCCAGCGCGATCCGATGCGTCCCCACAAAACTGGTCCGTGATTGCAAGGCCCAACAGGCGAATCGCCAATTGATGTTCGGAGTCGACTGCCAGAATGTCGCGGCAGATCGACTCCGCCTCTTCCGGTTCATTCAGTGAGCGGTAGAGCTCGACTTTCGAGATGGCTTCCGGAATACCCGCCTTCGAGATGGTCTTCAGCTTGAACTCCATGGGGCCTCCTTTTACCTTCAGCCCGATTCTTGTCTGGTTCCTATATTTCCTTTGCTCCTCGAATCTTCTGGACCAGCATGAGCACAGGATCATAAAACTCGTCGACCACGCGCTCCTTCAACGGAATGATCGCATTGTCCGTGATGCGAATCTCCTCGGGACACACTTCCGTGCAACACTTCGTAATGTTGCACAGGCCGATGCCGAGCTCTTCCTTGAGCACGCGCGTTCGCGACTTACAGTCGAGAGGATGCATCTCTAGCCCCGCCATCCGAACGAAAAACCTCGGTCCGCCAAACCGCTCCATCTCTTCGTGCTCGCGGAGAACGTGGCACACGTTCTGACATAAGAAACATTCAATGCACTTACGAAACTCCTGCACTCGATCTACGTCTTCCTGGTACATTTTCCAGTCGGTCCCGGGACGGGGCTCAAACGGCGGAATTTGCTTGTTCATGCGGTAATTCCAGGAAACGTCGGTGACCAGGTCTTTGATTACGGGAAATGCTTTCATGGGGTAAACAGTAATGGGCTTGTCCAGGGGAAGCCCGTCCATGCGGGTCTTGCAAGTGAGCCGCGGTCGTCCATTCACCTCCGCCGAGCACGAGCCACACTTGCCGGCCTTGCAATTCCAGCGCACCGCCAAATCGGGCGCCTGGTGTGCTTGGATGAGATGGAGCGCATCCAGAACCACCATACCTGGAGCAACCGGAACCCGGTACGTGGCGGGCTGTCCACCGTCGCGGCCCCCTCGAAACACCTCAAAGACTGCTTCCGTCATCTCGCCTCCGCTACCCCTCTTATCTCTCTTCCGCAACAAGTTTCTTCAAGCTGTCGGGCAATTCCGGCACCG
>Ga0206988_1148_pt1 | contig 17354 bp, 19 predicted proteins | sample Alteio_BWMinCont_12_FD_153263 | JGI IMG/M metagenome (GOLD analysis project Ga0206988, IMG submission 153263) | Enriched cells from forest soil in Barre Woods Harvard Forest LTER site, Petersham, Massachusetts, United States -... | ecosystem: Environmental > Terrestrial > Soil > Temperate forest >... | reverse complement strand
TTTGTTTTCCCCCGAGCCGTATTTTCCCATGAATAATGCCCATCTAGCCAAAAAGTGGCAGGGGCATTAATTTGTTGCAACAGTACGGGTAGGACATCTGTTGAGTCTCCTTGCAAAACTTTGACATTTGGATGGGAGGCAAATAGCTCGGAGCAAAGTTGATAAAAATGAGGAGACAATTCGATTGAGTAGATTTGTTTAAAACCTACATCTAGAGCTTTTCGAATTCCATCGCCGTAAAAACTTCCTGTTTCGATGAAATATTTATTCGGATATTTGGCAAAAACTTCACGTGTTGTAGTCGCCTCTAACATTTGGGAAAAGGGGAGGATTAGCAAGAGGCAAGCTACAAATGACGTAAACAACCACTTCCACTGGGCCATGAACAGAAACTCCTTATTTAAGTGCTTAACGCAAGCGCGAATTTGTAAAGCCTTGCATCCTATCCTGAAATATTTATTTTTTGCAAATTTTTTTATTTTTCCGTGAGAGTTCTCTGTTTTTTTGGAGGCCAAATTTTCCAAATCACCTCATAGTTTTGGATGGGGGCTGCCGTAGGCATTCCTTACCTGCCCTCTGATCTACTGAGGGTGACATTTTAACTTTGGCGCTACATATCTAGACTAAGAGGTCAACCATAAGTGGTTCCATGGTTGAAGCTCCTTCCAGCGGATTGATTTTATTAATTCGTTGGCATAACTGACATCTCCTCTCGAACTATAAATATGCGTATTGGAGTTCACAGAGTGCCAGGTGATATAAAATGGGATTTCCTTTGCTTCATATTGAAAAAAGATGGGGTTATTTTGTGTAGGATCTTGTTTGAAAATTTTTCTGTTTTGTAAATGAGCTAAAATAGTCAAAAGTACTTGCTCGGGCCTAGCTGCTCCATACCCACCCAGCGAAGTTCCGTCGTCTATAAAATATTCAATTTTTTTTTGTTATTTGATAAAGATCTTCAATAAAATAGGAAGAATCTAATCGAGAAGCTTCAATTATGCCCGCCATGACTTGCTCACTCATTAGAATTTCTCTATTTTTTCAGAATTTAAATCAAAATAATCTCTTATACAATTGGTTACGCTCCAGGCGATTGGGAATTTGGGAGGATCTTCGTCTCCTACTGTGCAAAGGAAATACCCCTCTTTTGAAATAAAATCAAAAAGTGGATTTAGTGATTTTAGGACTGTTGTTCCAGCATGTATCCATAATACATAAGGAAATAGATCGAGAGCCTCTTTTATAGCAACTGGTTTCCATGAATATGCTCCAATTCTTCCTTGGTAATTTCCATGAATGTGGTGACGTAATAAATTTGGGTTCTCGTCTTTAAATGAATATACGCTTGTTTTGCTTATTTTTTTTAGTTGATTGATTTGAGTTTGCGATAATCCAAGATCGAAAACTGCGATCTCAAATAATTCATGGTAATTAAATTCATGAATACTTCCGATCAATCCCAGTAAACTGGAGTAATAATCGCTTGTCGCAACTGTGCAATAATATTGAGCTGTCGCGAAAACAAAACAGCATTGGGCTTGCACATAGAATATTATTAATGCTTTGATCTTTTGATCTCACTTGTGATTATAAGTTTAATCGTTTGTATTCCAATCGTGGGGAAGTAATTGAAGGGATTCAAAAACCCTGGTCCATGCAGAATTCCTTATTCTATCTGAAGCTGGGTCTATACGTTCTCCGTTCAATCCGATTACAAAATGCTTGATTTTTGGGTGGCCCCAATTTTCATTCTTGGTTGCGTTTTTAGTTTGTATGCATACAAGAGTTATGTTGCTGTTTGGGAATTTTTTATTCAACAGAGAATACAATTTGTGGGCCTGTTCTTTTGTGATATCCCATCTAAAAACATAGATTGGTATTCCTAAATCAAAAATATGATAAAGGCGAGATATTCGTTTAGCATATCGAGATAAAGCAGCATTGTAGTCTTCTATTGCTTTTTCATTGATGGGGACAATTCCTCCATTCTCTTGCTTCCAATCTTCGAGATGGAAGTCATGAAAGAATTGGGTTCCATGAAGAGTGTTTACCGGCATATTACAGAACGACACCGACGCATCATTAACAATGGTGATATAGCGAATATCCAGAAAACCACAAAAATCAGTCTCCAATAATTTGTAAAGAGTATCAAATGGAGTGATAATCCAGTCCAAAGGAAAGGAGCGTTTTCGCAATATATGGTCTTGCAGATGAGCTGCCGGCCAGCAGTTATATCCGAAACTAATCGCAAGAAATGGTTCGTTTTTCAACTCTATCATCTCGGCCGGATCCTGCATTTGATCGAGATAAAACTCACAAGACTCACTTATTTTGAAATGCACATTTTGGGAGCAAAAAATTGCAGTCTTGAAAAATATTAACAAAACAAATGCACCGAATTTAATCTGAGTTATCATTGGATAGGATCCTCCCGGAATTTTAAGCAGATCGTATCCAAATTTTAAGATTTTCTCAACAGCTTTGTTCGGCTTTTCTCACAGGGTCGGCCACCCAGTCCGAGTTTACAATTTAGTGAGCTCGCCCACCAATCCCGCTCGGAATCTCAGAATTTTTTGCCTCTTCTCCGGATCTTGAAGAATGAAAAGAAGCTGGCTAATCAATTGCTGTTTTGTCCAGAGGATTCGTGTGTAAAGATTCGAGTTTACAAAAATTCACTGGAGAGCTAAAAATCAGAGCTCTTCTAACTGGACATTGCTGTGAGGGAAGTTTTATGAAGTTCGAATTTCGAATAGCTGATTTGTTGATGAAATTGAGTTTTGGTTTTAGTGTGCTAACCAGTCCCTATTCGCTATACGCCGACTGGGATCCCGAAGACTGCTTGTTTGATTTGGAGCCTTCAGCCTTTGAAGTCTTGAACGACTCTGGATTTCAAGAATTGAAGGGAAGAGTTGTAGAAGCCCTAAAAGGAAGTTGGTGCTCTGAGGAAAAAATCAATTTACTGATGGATCTAGTGTGCATCACTCAACCAGATGTTTGCGTTGAAATCGGAGCTTTTTCAGGCTCTTCCGTGCTTCCCGTTGCGGCAACCTTAAAACAACTGAATCGTGGAAAGATCTATGCAATCGATGCTTGGTCAAATCGGGTAACAGTGAAAAATTTAGCCGAGGATGATCCCAATAAACTTTGGTGGTCAAAAATAAACATGAGGAGTGTTCGTAATATCTTCAATCAAATGATCGAGACATGGGGACTCTCAAATGTTTGTACACCGATCCGAAAACCTTCCGAAAAGGCAATTCACCAACTTTCCGCAATTGACTTTTTGCATTTAGACGGGGACTACTCGGCGATTGGTTCAATGCAAGACGTGGAACTTTACTTGCCAAAAGTAAAATCTGGTGGGTACATTTTACTCTCAAATCTCTTTATTATGGTAAATAATGAACAGCCAAAGTTGAATGCTTTTAACGCATTATTTGAGTGCTGTGAGATTGTTTGTGAAATCGAGAATGAAAATGCGATTCTTTTTCAGAAAAATTGACTTTTAAAGTTTCCATAATGTTGGATACGTTTTATGTTATTAAGGCTGCTGATTTTCATTGTCTTTAGTTCCTTTATTCAAGCTGACCTGGAAGATCATTTCAAAAAGGCCGAGGGAAAAACACCCGTATGCCAGATGAGAAATATCGATTTTATCTACGTAATTAATTTAGATCAGAGGCCTGAAAAGTTCGCCCAGGTTTCAAGGGAATTGAATCCTTTTGGGATTTTCCCTTATCGATTCTCCGCAGTGAATGGGTGGGAATTATCCCTCGAAACAATCAATGACGTAGGCGTAAAATTCAAAACGGGCATGATCTCTCTCTTTGCAACGACTTACCCCTTGGAGGCAATGGGGTCGTGTAGCAACGAATTCATGGTCGAAGGGAATAGAACCTATTTTGCTCATTGTTTTACCAAGGGCGCTCTCGGAATTTGCCTCAGCCATATTTCCGTTCTTAAAGATGCCTGGGATTCTGGATATGAAACCATTTGGGTTATGGAAGATGATGTAGTGGCCGTTAGCAATCCGCAGGTCTTGTCTGATTTAATTGACCGCTTGGATGCCCTTGTGGGGAGGGAGAACTGGGATGTTCTCTTTACAGATCAAGACACTAAAGGATCAGATGGGAACTATGTTCCTGCTCAGGGGGTAGCTAAAAGGCCAGATATGAATTTTAGCCTTCAAGAAAGATTCAGTGAAAAATATACTGTTCAAAGACGTCTTAGCGCAGATTTTAAGCTGATCACGGCTCGGTTTGGCGCTTATTCGATGATTTTACGGCGCTCCGGAATTGGAAAGTTGCTCCAGTTCGCTTTAGAACATAAGATTTTTTTACCTTATGACATGGATAATTATTCCGCTCCTGGGTTGAAAAGATACGCCCTCAATTATGATGTAGTGGGAGCTCTAATCGGAGCTCCGAGTGATAATGGCGTGGCAGGCTATTTAGGTGATCCATGAATCGAAGCTTATCTCAAATAATCAAAAGAAGTTCTTTATTTCATTGCCTGCTGCCGATCCTTCTCTTGTGGTCCCCTGTCTTTGCAAAATTAGGCGATGTCAAGATGGAAGGCGTGTGGGGGGGGTACAAAGAACCTACCGCGCAGGGCATGCTGAAATATGTGACGGCTGCCTTTCTCCCATACAATCCTGTGGCAATAGAAATTGGGGGGGGGGCACGGTGAATACACGAAACTATTAGCTGCACAATTTCCTTTCGGTCAAGTATTCGTCTTTGAATCCGATCGAGAGGTATTTGATCAGCTCGCTTCAAATATTGAATCGCTGAACAATATCTCAGCAATTCCCTCTGATTTTTATGAAGAATGGTGTGAAAATAATGGAATCGCTGCGATTGATTATTTGCGATTCGACGCAAAATTTTCTGGACTTGGGATTCTTAAATCTCATTCTGCATCTACGAAGAACATCTCTGTTGTATCTGTAAAACTTGATTTCTCATCGCCAAAGATGAACAAGAGGTTTCTTCAAAAGATAAGATATCGTCTTGAATTATTTGGTTTTAAGTTTCTAGTTCAGTGGATAATGGAGGGAGTTGAGGGTGAAATGTTATTTATTCGAAAGGATATTTACGATTCTATATTTAACTAATGTAATTCGTGGGATGATTGAGGTTCTCAACATTCCCAAGCAGATGAAGCGATGCTGTCAGTGAATTCTTATGGAAATCTTGTTGGAGCCGCCCGGCCTGGATAGGAATCACTGGCAGGGGCGCGGGATGGATCATCGATAACGATCTCTTTGAAACAACTAAAGTTTAGAAACCCACCTAGGGCAGTTGCCGAATTTACCGAGGTAGTAGTGGAGCTCGCCGACCAATCCCGCTCGGAGTCTCCGAAGGATTTGTGAAGAGAGGGAAGTTGACCTAGAGTCAACTAGTAAGGATTACTTACTAGTTCAACCAGAGTTGCCAAATATGGGTCTCAAGAGCTGGAAAGGTGAGCGAGTACGACGGCAGGATGTAAGCATATTGGAGAGGTGCGTTCAGAACTTTTGACTGGAGGGAAGTTCATAGTGTTCTTTTTCGACGAATCTCTCATGAGCCTCCAGCGCATGTTTAACGTGTTTATCAAAATCTGACTCGAACAGACGATCTTGCACAACTCGATACTTTTCAAATTCGCTTTCGGCGAAAGCCTTTGCGACTTCCTTACTTACCTTTCCTGGATTATTCAGAATGTCTCTTTCGTTAAACTGAAGAAAAGCATTTAGCTTCTCAGCCCAATCTTTCATGGTCATAGGAATATTTCGCGAAGCCCTATCCTCGGCGTAATCGAGATACATTGTTACGAACCGATCGAGTGATTTTAATTCCACTTCGGTCAGATAGTTTTTTGCAATGATGACGTCTGGTTTGAGGATTTTTCCATCTGGAGCGTTCCGCCATGTGGTCAATCCCATTCTCTCTTTTTTGCTATCTGCCCGTTCTACGATTAATTCAGCGGCAGTATGGCCATGGATAGCAAAATGAAGCTTATTTTGTACTTCCGCAAAAAATCTCTGTGTAATTTCAGCTTTGGGATCGTAATCCATTGCTATAGCATAGATATCGGTGATTTTTTGGTAAAACCTTCGCTCGCTTGCCCGGATTTCTCGGATTTCTTCCAGCAAGCTATCGAAATATGCTTTGTTGAGGAATGAGCCGTTTTTCAAACGCTCTTTATCGATCACATAGCCGCGAATAGCAAAGTTTTTTAAGATGTTCGCAGCCCATTGTCTAAATTGGACGGCTCGGAGAGAATTGACCCGAAAGCCGATAGCAATGATGGCTTCGAGGTTATAAAACTCAATATTCCTAGCTACCTCACGAGCGCCCTCTGTCTGAACTATTCGGAAATTCCGAATAGTTGCTGATTTCGATATCTCACTCTGGTTGAACAGGTTGTTTAAGTGTTCATTAATTGTTGGGACAGAGACTTCAAATAATATTCCCATCAATTTTTGTGTGAGCCAGACCGACTCTTCTGCTACGCGAACTTCGATGCTGTTTTCTCCAGACTGTCCGGTAAAGATCAGAAATTCAGCAGTGCTGTTGCGAATATTGACTGTTTTTTCTTCGCTCATAGAGCGGTCCTCACGATTTGTGTCTTGAGAGTAGGGATTGTAGGTGAGTTTTGGAATAAAAAGAAGAGGTTATGGCCTCTAAATTTTGGAAACCCATTTGGGGCAATTGCCGAATTTTCCGAGGTAGTAGTGGAGTGCGCCCACTAATCCCGCTCGGAGTCTCCGAACTTTATGCCGCTTCTCGGGATCTTGGGGCTTGAAGAGCATTCGGCCCATCAATTGCTGTGTTGATTTTAGGAAGTAGTGGCGGAGTGTTTTGATGAGTTCGGGACGGATGACGCGGGTCATGACGTCTTGCCGCTCTTGATGAGTGAGGTTCCTTTCGAGCCAGAGGAGGCGGCTTCGCCACCAGAAGTAGTGGCTGTGGGGCTTGCCGCCGATGAAGGAGGCGGATACTTTGTGCCAAACTTTGGCTTCGGGTGCTGTCCAGACTTCGAAACCGAGACGGTGTGCGCGGAAGCAGTAGTCGGTCTCTTCCCAAAAGAGGAAGAAGCGGGATTCGAGTAGACCGATGGTTTCGGGAACGGATCGGTGCATGAGGAGCGCTGCTCCGCAGACGTAGTCGACGGGCTCGGATTTGTACTCGATGATGGGATCGTCGAGGAGGCCGGAGGCTAGCGATTCGAATTTGGCGTTGTTGGGATTCCAGCGGCCGCCGAGATGGTCGATTCGGCTTGGATCGGAGTAGCGGAGGATTTTTGCTCCGAGGATTTTTGCTTTGGGTGTTTTTTTTGCTGTTTCTAGGAAGGCTTTGAGGAAGTGGGGATCGACGGTGGTGTCGTTGTTGAGGAGCAGGATCCACTCGAAGGGTTTGGTCAGGGCCCACTGGATGCCGACGTTGTTGCCTCCGGCAAAGCCGAGGTTGGAGCCGGTTTCGAAGATGGGAACGTGGGGGTAGGCGGCGCGAATGGCGGGAACGGAGTCGTCTGCGGAGCCGTTGTCGACGACGATGGTGGTAAAAGGGGAGTAGTCGACTTTGCTTAGGGATTCAAGGCACTCGAGAGTGTCCTTTTTTCCGTTCCAGTTGAGGAGGATGATGCAGATTCGGGGTTTCTTCGTCACGATCGGGTCTTTTTATAGATGGCCCAGGCGGCTTTTTGGTAGATGGCTGCTTGGGCTTTGGGATTTGGGGAGTGGGTTATGTTACGGCCAATGCTGATGGCGCCGGTTTTAAGGAGGGATTGTCCAAAGCAGATGGCGCCCATTTCAAAAAATTGGAGGATGATCGATTCAATGTGCATAACTCAATGCAACAAGAGTAGTGGCGTCGGGCCTTTACTGCAAGTGGTAACGTTTTTCTAAAAAGAATACTTGTGCAAGGCCCGGTCGCGACCTGTTTCAAAAGCTATGAAGAAACGAACCTAGAAAAATTGAACTTTTAGGTTTTTCTAGGTTTGTTTCTAGGTTCGGCTAAAATAAAGGTTTTATAGGGATCGAAGGGACCGGTAGAAAGCTCGACAAGAAGCCCTTCTTCGCACATCTTTTTCAGGCGGTTAGTAGCGGTCCTACGGGTTAATTTCCAGGTCTTCTCGGCTTCCATGGCGGAGATTTTACCGTGCTGTTGGATATGCTCAATAATTGGCATATGCCAGGGTTCGGAGGGCACGACTTTTGCAGTTCTTGGGTAAAGGGTTACGCGGAAGAAGTGATCCAGCTCTTCAAATTTTGGGGCGGCGATATTTTGCTGGAGGCAGACGCTGCTGATACGATTCAGTCCAGAGCCCCATTGCTCTATGAGTTGCAATTCTCGAAATACTCTGCCCAATACTTTGTTGCGGAGCTGAGACACACCCGAAAGGGCAGTTTCTAGGCTTAGACCGAAAGGCAGTGGCCCTGGGTTCGTGATCTCTATTCGGTTATCAAAAATAGCCACTTGAATTGGAGATCGTTGCGTTGAATAGTCTGCGTGTAGAATTGCATTAATCACTGTTTCTCTCACCGCAGCTGGGGGATATTCAGGAATGTCTTCTCTCCGAGCTGAATGAAATTTTGCTGCCAAAGCAGTGTTGCGCTTGATGAAGGCCAGAATTTCATCGATAGCAAGAGGCAGGGGGCTTTTTATCTCGGCTTGATCCATCACTCCGCTTTTCGTGATGCCCTCGAATCGAGCCAGTCGAACGAAAGGGTCGGGAAATAGTCGGTCGCGATCTTTTCCAAAGAGGAGAAGGGCTCCTTTTGTTGGGTATTGGTTTTCTTGGTAGTCCACGAACAATTCTAGTGATTTGGCAGTAGATTTTGTGAAGGGTTTATTCAGCGGGGAAAATAGTTGGCGCATCAGCTCAAAATCCAGGTCATCGGTAGTTGAGCTCATTTCGGGGGATTGGTCGAATGAAATGTGTTCTTTGAGTCGTTTGATTTCGGCGATGAGAAAGGCGTCAGCTACGCGGTTCGTTGAGCCAAGGCGGACATAAACGCCATCGGGTTCGCCTTTGGCCTTGAGATAAAAGGGAGCGAATCTATGAGGGACGGTCACGATAAGGACATCGCGCCCTCGCCAGGAATGGAATTGCAGGTTTGGTAGAATCGAGGGGCTCACGGAATCGGCGACGGCATTGGCTACGCGCTCTTCATCTTCTAGGATGTTTGCCACTCCGACAACTTCTTTCGTGTCTCCTTTGACTCCAATAATGAGAGTTCCTCCAGCCGTATTGGCAAATGCGATCACGGTTTGGACGATTTTTTGAATCGGCTGGGCATTTTCTTTGAACTCAATCGTTTTACTTTCTGGCTTTGCGAGCAACTCTTCGAGCATATTACCTCTTAATATGAACCTAGAAAATAACATAGAAATCCTGGTTCGTCAACCGTTTCTAGGTTGATTGAGTCAAAATGTTGAAAATAATGGCAATGAGAAGAGCCGGATTGATTCAAAATGAAGGCTCTCAGAAAACCCCTCGATGGACTTGTGGGCAAATTTAATAAATTAGTTTTCAAAGATTACGAGTAAATTACGAGTAAATTTACGAGTAATTTACGAATAAATAGTGTTCATGTGTCTGGAAATGAGCAGCTTACTTTCTTGGCGATTCAAGGCGCTTGAGGGTGTCTTTTTTTCACGATCGGGTCTTTTTATAGATGGCCCAGGCGGCTTTTTGGTAGATGGCGGCTTGGGTTTTGGGATTTGGGGAGTGGGTTATGTCGCGGCCAACGATGATGATGTCGCTTTTGTTTTTGCGGAGGATTTCGTCGAGGGTGCGGTAGCGCTGGCCAAGAGCGTCGTGGCCTTCTTGTAGGTTGACTCCGGGTGTGAAGTGGATCATGCCTGGCGTGGGGGTGAGTTTTTTTAGGGCGATGAATCCGAAGACGTAGTCGGCGTGCGCTTCGGCTAGCTCGATGGCTTTTTTTGTATAGGCGCCCTTGGCGAGTGTGCCGGTTGAACTCATTTCGGCTAGGAGGAGGAGGCCTGTGCCTTTCGGAGCGACGCTTTTGAGCCCTTCGATGATGCCAGGGCCGGGGACGATGTGGGCGTTGATGATGTCGGCCCAGGAGGCGATGTGGTAGATGCCGCCTTTGTATTGGAGGGAAACGGTTTGGCCGATGTCGGCGAATTTTCGGTCTTCAAAGAGGAAAAAGTGGTGTTTGTCGGCGATCTTGCGGAGCTTTTGGCCAAAGTCGGGAGTGTAGTCTTCGAGGATGTCGACATGGGTTTTGAGCACGAGGATATGGGGGCCAAGGTCGTCTGCCATTTTTAGGAGTTGGGCTTGCGAGGTGACGTCGAGGGCGACTGAGAGGTTCGATTGTTTGTCTTCGGCCGTTTTAAAAAGTCTTTGGGCTAGAGGATGCAGTGTTAGGGAGGCCCTTTTTAGAAAACTCAATTCCATAGGTTATTCGACTTGGGTTGAGTGGATGAATTCAAGTGTGGTGGTCGCTGTCTCCTGGTCGATTTTTTTCTTTTGGGTAAGGAGATGGACGATGGAGGTGAGGGTGCAGATGGAATGGAGTTCGATTCCGTTTTGCAATAGGGTTCTCCGCCCTCCTTGTTCTCGGTCGACGAGGACGACTGCGTCGGAGACTTGGAGTCCGGCTTCTAAAAGAGGTTCAGCGGTTTCTAGGATGCTTTTGCCGGAGGTGATGACGTCTTCGACTATGAGGCAGCGTTGGCCTGGGGCAAAGAGTCCTTCGATGAGTTTTCCTGTGCCGTAGTCCTTTTTTTCTTTGCGCCGAAGGAGGAGCGGGATGTTGTGCTCGATCGAGATGGCCGTGGCAAAGGGAAGCGCGGTGTAGGGGACGCCGCAAAGGAGATCGTATTGTTTTGTGCGGACCGCTTCGTGAAGTGCTTCCGCGATGACTACGAGTAGCCTCGGATTCGAGATGGTGATCCGAAGGTCGATGTAAATGGGGGATGTGATGCCGCTTTTAAGGACAAATTGCCCAAAGCGGATGGCGCCCATTTCAAAAAGTTGGAGGATGATCGATTCGATGTGCATAATTCAACTCGATAAGAGTAATGGCATCGGGCCTTTATCGCAAGGGGCTTGGTGGAGATTGTAGGATGATTTGTTCGGGTATAACTGACGTTTTGGTTAAACTGGGCTCTGTCCATTTATCGGCGCTGCGCGTCTCTGGACATTTGACGTGCAGTAGAGGGAATTTTATGCAGGTTGGTTTTAATATCCCACCTAAATAAAATTCACTCGCTGCGGGGCAAATAGCCCAGGCGCCCAGTGGCGAGAAATGGACAAAGTCCAGTTATACCCAAACAACTTGAAGAGTTGGTTTTTGACTGCGTCGGCTTTGCCCCATAATTTTTGTCCTCACTCGCGCCTTGGCCTTAGGCAAGGCCAGCTCGCTCCGGACAAAAATTCTGGGGAGCCTCCTTGTCAAATTCCCAACTCTTCAAGTTGTTTAGGTATAAAATCGAAGGTTTCTATATGCACGCAATGTGCTATTTTTACTCATTTTTGTAGTGGATTTTGATTTTTTGGATCGCATTGAATGCCTTTTGTTTCGCGATTTCAGGTTGTGAATCTACACAGACGACATAACCATATCGATCCTCAACGGATTTGGGTAAATCTACCTTTTTGCCTGGAACAAGAAAAAAATGCATGTCAATCACGCCAGGGCTATTTTTACATTCTGCGAACCCCTCAATCTTTGAGACAATCCCTTTTCGGTCAGCCGTTAAAAATGCAACTGCTGCACTTAAATTTCTAGAAGGCCTCAAATCTGGTGTTTGCCCCAAAATGCAAGCTACATCTGCTTCCCATACATCAAGTCCTGTTGCCTCCAAAACAATTTCAGAAATTTGATCTCCTGCAGGTCGCCCGTTTGTCTCCAAAACAACCGGCTTTCCATCTTTAAGTTTTAAATCAATGTTATAGACGCCATGAGTGAAACCTAACGCAATAGCCGCCTGATACGACACTTCAATGAGCGATTGTTCTGCTTCTTTACCATGAATGGGTGGTGTAACATAACCAATATTGCAAAAATAGGGAAAATTTGTACTCGTAGTTTCAGCGACTGCTGCAGCTAAAAGTTTGCCTTCGTTTAGAAAAACAGTGGCACAAAAAGCTAAACCATCAATGTACTCTTCAAGTAAAAATGAAGGCTCTCTCGAAAAACCGTGTCTATAGGGCTTTAAATTCAAGTTTTCTTCAAAGGCTTTAGTGAGTTCCATGTCATTGTGTACACATTTTACGCCAATGGATCCTAGAGAATCGACTGGTTTTACAACTATTGGATAACCGATTATTTGGGCTTCGTGTAGCGCATGGTAGAGCGATAAAACTTTTTTATATTTTGGACTAGGAATGCCTTTTGCTTGGTAAAGATCTCGAGCTATATCCTTTCGTTTGGCTGCTAAGGCCGCATTGTAAGGTGCCGATCTCCAACCAAAATGTTCGGAGACTTTTGAAGCGGTTAAAGTTCCATGATCAAACCCAGAAATGACCCCTTTTAACCACCATCTATAAGGAGACTTTTCTATGGCTCGAATCACATCTGAAGGATCAGAAATGCGGGCTGAGATGACACCTTTCATGTTTGGATAAGAGACATGTGCATCGATATCCTTTATGACTACAAAGGAAACGTTCTTTCGTTCTAGCGCTTTTAGATACCCAAGTCCATAACTGGAAATTGGATCGATCAATGCGACCATTTCGCCAAATATTTTTGCCGCAAATACTATGAACAAACAAATGTATGTGAACATGAGCCACCTCAGGAATTTTTTTTTCATTATATTTAATTTTTATTTTCTGTAACTTGAATCTGAGCTTAAAGGCTCGGGATTGGTTGGCTTGGATCGAGTTTCGAACTCGCCCAACATTCGGATGTGAACTATCCGGCCCTAAAAGATCGGGTTTCTGGAGACCTGATGAAATTCGATTGAAAAATTTCACCGCCGCGTGGAGGAGAACGAGAATGAGGACGTTAGTCAAGGGTATTGTTGCATGGTCCTGTCTGTTAGGGAACATGAATGGGTTTGCGACGACTTATACTGTAACTTCAAGCAACGACACCACGATGCCAGGAACTCTTCGCTATGTAATTGGGCAAGCAAATGCGGGTGCTTCAGGTTCGACGATTGTAATAGGTTCCATGTCCCCTTCCGCGAATGAAATCAATCTTACGAGTTCCCTTCCTCCCATTGGTCCTAATATTATTTCCATAAATGGTCAACTTCCCAGTTTGTCTAACGTAATAATAGGCGGCATGGGAGGTAATATTCGAGCCTTCACCATATTGCCAGATGCAAGTGGAATGACGCCTGCCACTTTGGCTTTATCTAATTTCACGATTGGAAGTATGACGAACCCTTTGAATGTAATCGGAGGGGGAGGGGGAACTCCGGGTGGTGGTGGTGGTGCAGGCGTAGGCGCTGGTCTTTTTGTTGGAGAAAATACTACGGTATCCCTAAGTAACATCACTTTTCAATATTGTACAGCTACTGGAGGAAGCGGTGGCCCATTGCAAGGTGAAGTGATCAGCGGCGGCGGTGGCGGCGGTATTGGTGGGGCAGGAGGGAATGGAGGCGCTGAAGGTGGCGGTGGCGGCGGTGGTTTATTCGGAAATGGGGGAAGCGGTGTCTCAGGCACAGGCGGAGGCGGCGGCGGAGGAGGAGCGTCTGGAGCTGGTGGGGATGCTAATGGAAATGATGCGGGCGGTGGCGGTGGATCCGTTGGAGTTGGCGGAAATGGTTCAGGTGGCGTAGGAGGCAGTGGCGGAACGGGGGCGGCATCTGGGGGTGCAGGGGGGACGTCTACTGTGGCGCCTACATGCGCTGGAATGGGCGGCGGTGGCGGTGGAGCAACGGCAACAATGTCAGGCGTGCCGGGTCCAGCAATCTCGACGGGTGCAAACGGATACTGCGGCATGTCTGGATACGGAGGTGGTGGTGGCGGGGGAAGTGCTCCATCGGTGATTAGTTCCTCAATGCCAGCAACTGTACAAGGTGGGAATGGAGCTGATTATGGTGGCGGTGGTGGGATTGGACAGATTTTGGTCTCCTCACCGATTACACCCTATCTTCTTGCAGCAGGTGGCTCTGGCGGACTTGGCGGTGGAGGCGGCGGCAGCGGCTCTCAGACCAATAACTCCGTGGATTCAATGGGAGGATCTGGAGGTTTATTTGGGGGGGGAGGGGCGCCGGGACTCGTTGCGGCAGGCAAAGGTGGTGGACCTTCTCCAGGAGCAGGTGGGTTTGGAGGCGGGGGATCTGGGGGCTCGACACTTGTAGGAGGTTCAACACCGGGAATCTCAGGAAGTACATATGGCGGAAGTGGCGGCACCGATCCAACGGGTATTGGCCAAGGTGGTGGTGGAGGCGGTTTCGGCGGGGCGATTTTTGTGTCTCCTTCCAATAATGGTTCGCCTGGAGGAACATTGATTCTTGGAAGCGGTGTTTCTTTTGCACACAACTCTGTTGGTGGCGGCTCAGGCGCTCAAATGGGTAGTGGCATAGGCAGTGATTTGTTTTTAACATTGGGGAATGCAGTACTCCAATTGAGTGAGACTCAAACTTATGGAATTAGTATTGCTGGGGATGGTCTTGCTCCCACAACACCTACTCCACAGATTCAAATTACCAACAATGCAACCATCATTTTCACTGAAAATAATCCTTATTTCGGTGCCACTCAGGTGCAATCAGGGGCCACTTTAGAGCTTACAGGAAGTGGAGCAATCCCCAATACCTTATTTCTAGAAGTGGATGGAACATTGAATGCATCCGGAATTGGTAGTTCAGGTCTCACAATCAATGGATATCTGATGGGGGGAGGCCACTTAGAGTTCGCCGGAAAAAATCTCGTCAGTATTCCCTATTCATTCTTTGGAACAAATCGGGATTTTTCAGGTTCAATTACGGGAAACAACAGTGCCGTTACGATCACCGCTGCGCAAGATCATGGGATCGGGTATCAAATTTTTTCGGGCAATAACTCATATACAGGTGGAACTATCTTAGAAGCACCTCTACACTTTAGCTGCCAATTAGAAATTTCTTCATCTAACGCATTACCAAGTTCTGGACTTGTAACAGTGGGATCAAGCACAACTTTAAACCTCGCCTTTACAGGGACTCAGAATGTTGCCGATTTGGTAGTTTCTTCTGGAGGAATTGTTGCATTCAATCCCCCTTCAGGGAGTCTAAATTTAATCATAGGCGGATCCTCTCCAAGGGTATTTGGCGGGACTTTTGAAGGCAATGGAAGCGTTACCTATGCAGGTTCTTCCGTTTTCGAATGGGAAGGAATCGGTTCGCATACAGGTGAGACAACCGTTGCAAGTGGTCAATTGGCTCTGTTTGGAACAATTGCTCAAAGTGTAGTTGTAGACTCGGGCGCTATCCTTTCAGGGATCAATGGAATAGTTGGTGGAAATGTTACTGTTCTCAGCGGAGGAACGATCAGACCAGGAGGATCGATTGGCACATTGAACGTCGGTTCCTTAATTTTAGATTCGGGTTCCATTACAGCTTTAGAAATCAATCCTTCTATCTCTTCGCAAATCATTGTCCTGAACTCGGCTGCTTTAGGCGGGACTCTCAATGTAATCCAAGATCCGGGTCAATATGCCTTTATTTCTATATACCCGATTATGACAGCAGTGGATGGCTTTACTGGAACTTACTCTGCGATCACGGGAGGACTGCCTGGATATAAATTCAGACTTGAGGTTACCGGTGATCCTACTCTAAATCTTTTTGTGCAAAGCAATGTTAGTTTTTCAGGAAATGCGGGCATTTTAAACAATTATTTGTTCAATAATGCACCAATAGCTGTCCTTCAGTTGCTTGCAACAGTTCCTGCAAATGATTTGCAAAAAGCCTTCAACAGCATTTCTCCAGCGAGAAATGCGTTTCCGACCTTTGCAACGCAAAACACACTCATTTCGATGAGCGAATTGGTTGAATCTCGCCTTTCAGATAAGCGGTTTTTAGGATGCAATTTCTCGGGCGGGTGTGCTCCTTGTGACAGAGAGCGCTCTTGCGACGATCCTGCAGCACCCTATGATATTTGGGCCGGCGTGATCAAAGAATATGCGAGGGATAAACCAAAACATCAAACTCCTGACTTTAATTTCATCACGGAAGGTGCTTTTCTTGCCTTTGAAGCCTACGGACCAAAAGTCAGTCTGTTTGGAATCGGCGCTGGATATGCCTCTACCAAACTCTCGGAAGATGGCGATTTTGGCAAGGCGAAAATTCAACAATACTACACGACATTGTATGGAATGATCCAATATCAAGGGTTTTATACTGACCTCAGGATTTGGGGCGGATATCATCGCACAGATAACCATCGCCATGTATTCTTTCCCGGATTTAATGGTTCAGCCGTAGCCAAGTATCATGGATGGCAGATTTCTCCCCAGTTAGAAATTGGATATGACCTGGCCAATAAATGGGTCACAAGTGAGCCCTTTGCAAATTTTGACTATGTCCACAATTGGGAACAGGGATTTACCGAACGGGGAGCTAGCCTCTTCAATATGATCCAAAAAGCTCACCACTCCTCGCTTTTAAAAAGTGAAGTTGGGATCCGTCTTTTTGAGTGTTTAGAATCTAAATGCGCTAATTCAAAATTCGTTTTTAAAGAAAAATTCAGTTATGTGAACAAAACTATTTTTGGAACAGGAACAGTTACCAATACAATCGTGGGCGGTACAGGCTCTTTCACTGTGGAAACATTGCAGAATAGTCTAAATCTATGTTCTCTAGGACTGGAATTTCTCGTTGTTCCCAGTGATCAAAACATCCTGTACTTGAGCTTGGGATACAATGGAGAGTTTTGGACGAATTACCAGTCGCATGAAGGGTTATTTAAAATAGTTGTGGATTTCTGAAATTGAGGGGAAAGGGTACAAATAATGAAAAGGAATATCTCATATATGTCTAACAAAACTTGGTTAACCGCTTTTACCCTTTTTGCTACTTCGCTTTTTGGAACAGTCCTCACAGTATCTGTGGCGAACGATATGACTCCGACAACCGTTGGGTCTCAGTCTCCCTACGACCTTCGCGGCGCCTTGAATGCCCTCAACCAAAACCCAGGTGTGTATTCTGGGATTGTTTTTAGTTTGGCTGATCCGACCATTACACTCGAGGGAATGCTTCCTCTTTTAAATGTATCTCCTTTTGCTTCCAACTCTTTCACGATCGACGGGACGAATGGCGGTAATTTTATTACGATCAAAGGAAATAACGCTTTTCCTGGATTCATTGTGATGCAAGCCCCAGCTTCGCCGAATGGAATTACGTTAGAAAACCTGACTTTTGCCAACTGCCTTTCCAAAGGGGGAAGCGGGGGCT
>Ga0206988_1144_pt1 | contig 17537 bp, 16 predicted proteins | sample Alteio_BWMinCont_12_FD_153263 | JGI IMG/M metagenome (GOLD analysis project Ga0206988, IMG submission 153263) | Enriched cells from forest soil in Barre Woods Harvard Forest LTER site, Petersham, Massachusetts, United States -... | ecosystem: Environmental > Terrestrial > Soil > Temperate forest >... | reverse complement strand
ATCCCTTCAGCTTCTGTTGAACAATTCCCATACCTGCAAGGCCAGAAAGCCGCCGATATATTACTTGACCTGCTTGCGCAAAAGCACCAGGGAGTTGCTGAGCAAACCGCCTATTACAAAATTATTATAGAATCGCAGCTGATTGAAAACCGTGGCGCGGCAGATAAAAAAGGTAAATAAAAACGGACAAACGTTTGCGCATAATTATAAGTTAGCTATTGATTAAATTTGAGCTTTTGTAATTCCTTATGATGGATAATATCCTAAACGCTTTTGGCTTAAAGCCCAATAATTACCATGTAGCATCTTTTGGTTCTGGCTTAATTAATTACACCTGGAAAATTTCGGGCACAATTCAGCAATACATATTACAACGAATTAATAAAAATGTATTTAAGGCACCTCAGGATATTGCCAATAACCTGGTTCAGTTAGAAAATTATCTGAAGCAAACCGCTCCTGAATATCTTTTTGCAGCACCATTACCAACAGTAAACGGAGAGAGTTTGGTAGAAGATGAGGGTAATTATTACAGGTTATCGCCATTTATTAAAAACTCACATACGGTTGATTTTATTGAACAGGACAAGCAGGCTTATGAAGCGGCTAAACAATTTGGCAAATTCACCCGGCTGTTAAAGGATTTTGACCTAACACAGTTAAGGTACACGCTGACTGATTTTCATAATCTAACGCTCCGGGTTGAGCAATTTAAAACTGCTTTGGCTAATGCCGATAAAGAAAGGTTAAGCAATGCCGCTGCTGAAATTTTGCAGGTTGAAGCTAATATTGATATTGCACTGATCTATGAACAATTGGTAAAGGGCAAGCAGATCCCTATGAGGGTTATCCACCACGATACCAAGATCAATAATATATTATTTGATGATAACAATTGCGGCCTGTGTGTAATTGACCTTGACACCGTAATGCCTGGTTATTTTATTAGTGATGTTGGCGACATGATGCGCACCTACCTCTCGCCTGCTAATGAAGAAGAGCGGGATTTAAGCAAAGTGCAAATAAATGACGACTATTTTATAGCCGTGTACAAAGGTTATATGGAAGAAATGGGCAGCGCTTTAACGGCTACAGAAAAGGACCTGTTCATCTATTCGGGAAAGTTCATGATCTATATGCAGGCTATCCGCTTTTTAGCCGACTATTTGAATGGAGATGTTTATTATCATACACAATATGCGGAGCATAACCTGGTAAGGACGCAAAATCAATTAACATTGCTTGACCGGTACCTGCAATCAGAAAGCAAGTTCCAGGGATATATTGCCCAATTAGAAAAAGCATTTGTTAGTTCCATTTAAATAAAGTCTGCAAATAAAATAGGGGGGATTGGGGCTTGCTCTATTGTTTAACTGTTAATCAAAAGGTGGTATATAAATTTAACATTTACCTCCTGATAAACTTGTCTTTTAAAACGCGCTCCATCACCGCGGTAGAAAAGCTTAATCCCATCGTTATTTTTATATTGCCCAAGTGAAGCGTATTGCCTTCAATAGCATTAATTCGCTGTACATTAACAATATAACTTTTGTGAACCTGTAAAAATTTTTCGGCAGGTAGTTTTTCCAATATCCCTTTAATGGTTATGTAAGCAATCAGCTTAGCGCTCATAGTATAAATGATCACATAATTAGCCATTGCTTCTACATAAATCAATTCATCATATATTACCCTTTCAATTTTCCTGTCGCACTTTATATAAAAATGATCAGCATCAACTTTTTCGGCTATTGATTTATTTTCTTTTAATGATTTTAGCTCAAGCGCTTTTTGTGATGCTTTTAAAAAACGTTCTAAAGAAAAAGGTTTAACCAGGTAATCAATCACGGCCAGCTCAAAACCGTCAAGTGCATACTGACCATAGGCAGTGGTCATAATCACCATTGGTAAATTAGGTACCGACCGTAAAAATTCAATGCCATTCATTTTAGGCATATTAATATCCAGGAAGATCAGGTCAACTTTCAGGCTATTGATCAACCCTACTGCTTTTACCGGATTTACAGCAGTTCCGGCTAATTCCAAAAAGTCAGTTTCTTCTATATATTCCTGTAATAGTTTACGGGCAATAGGCTCATCATCAATAATCAGGCATTTCAGTTTCATACATCAAACAATGTTAATGTGATCTCATAACTTTCATCACGCTCATCAATCTTTAACTCGTGTTTATCCGGATACAAAAGCTCCAGCCTTCTTTGCACATTGGTGATCCCTAAACCAGAAGCCTTTTCGGCCTGGTTGATATAAACATCCTTTGTATTGAGTATTTTAAAAACGAGGTTTCCATTCTGGTGGTTTAATTTAATATCGATAAAATTATCCCTGCCATCATTAAAACCCACATACTTGAAAGCATTTTCTATAAAAGTGATCAATAATAGCGGTGCTATTTTTAAACTTCCACTTATTTTATCATCACAAAATGATACCCTGATCCGGTCATCAATCCTGCTTTTTTGAAGGTCAATATAATTTTTGATATAATTAAGCTCCCTGTCCAGTTCAATCTGCTCAACATTACATTCATATAGCTGGTAACGAAGCATTTCGGAAAATTTAAGAAGCATTTCCCTTGCCGGCTTATTCGTTTTATCTATATGCCCGTAAATAGAGTTAATGGAATTAAATAAAAAGTGCGGATTAAATTGCGCCCTCAAAAAGTTAAGCTCATTGGTGGCCTTTTCCTTTTCAATTTTCTCAATATAAATTTCAGAACTGATCTTATCAGCAATCATTTTGCCTGCCAGGATGAAAACTACCCAAAACAGGATATTAACAAACGAATTATTGAATATGCTCAGATAATCAAAATGGGTCCCCGATACCTTAAACAGGTAAATAGTAACTGCCATTGAAACAGGGATTCTTACTATGGCAGTTAAGGTAATTGCCAGGATAAACAAGACCCCGAATTTTACATATTGTTTTTTATTGAGTAGGTAGGGAATATTATACAGTGTATTAAAGTAGTAATTGGCCGCTATAAATATTAAATAACAAAATTGAATTGTTATGGCACGGGTAAGTACCAGGGTGTTGTTCCTGAAAACAAAGACCCAGAAAATATAAGCCAATAGCCAAAATGAGAGATGATATATAATGGTGTTTCGTCTCAAGATCAATTTGAAATTATATGATAAAAATACAATTATTTCTGTTCCGGGCCGCCTTCAGGGAAAGCCTCGCCTTTGTGGCAGGTATTACAGCTAACGGTAAGCGCATCGCTGCCTATTACCGGGTGTTTTTGTTTAAAGTATTTTTTATTGATCTTAATGGTCATACGCATCATAACCCTGGCAATTTCCTTCTCGGGTTTGGCATCACTGGCAAAATCCAGCCCGTGACCATCCTTTGCATTGGCATGGCAAAAACTACATGTAACCCCAAGACCATCCTGAAAATCATCTACCATAATTCCCTGGAGATCTTTTGAGCTGATGTTTTTAGGTAATACTTTTAAATTAACGTACTGTACACTAGCTTGTTTTGAAGACGCCGCCGCCGCACAAATACTTACCATTGCCCCAAGGGTAATAATAATACCCAGCTTTTTGTTTATTCGCATAGCTTATTCAGGATTTAACTGCGTGTATATTTAAGGTTACTTCCAGCTCGTTTGAGATGGTGCTTGTTCCGCCAATTCCAAAATCCTTCCTGTTTATTTTAAATGATCCTTTAAACTGAAATTCATTATTAGCAGGTACGGCAGTGAACGGAATTGAAATGTCTTTTGATTTACCTTTAATAGTAAGCTTTCCATTAACGGTGTAATTGCCGGTTTTACCGGAAGCCGTAATCCTGGCAGATACAAAATGAATGTTCGGATAGTTTTTAATATCAAAATAGCTGTCATCTTTAAGGTGTTTATCCCTAAGGCTATTATCGGTATTTATTGTGCCGGCATTTATGGTTATATCCATGCTGCTGCTTGCAGGCGCCTGGGCATCAAAATTGATCATCCCCTGGATCCCGGTAAAAGATCCCTTTACATCAAAGCCAAAATTGCCGATGGTAAATTGCACGGTTGATTTTTCATCAACCGGTTTATATTGCGCCATCACAGCCATGCTCGACAGGGTGATCAGAATAAATAATATTGTTTTTTTCACGCTTTTATCTTTTTTACAGGTGATTAAAAAATGTGGAACTACGGATTACCGCAGCTCCACGACCCTACAACCTCACAACCAATCACACTAAATTTGTACTTATTTTATGTTGTTGTATTATCCGGCGTTTATTAATGGTGTATCTGTAATTGCCAGGGTATGATTATGTTCCTGGTAATTCACACTGGTTAAACCCAATAGTGTACGAAGCTTCTCGGCCGGAACTTTCATTGGGCCTGGTGATGGCGCCGCGCCCGGTGCGGGTTGCGGAAAGGCGGTTGAATTAGCGGTATGGAAAGTAATATTCCCTTCAACCTTTTGAATAGTTTGATGAATATGACCATTAAGTACCGATACCGAACCAAAACGTTTCAGCAAAGCCAAAGCCTGGGCGCTATCCTCTGTTCCCCATCCCCATTGCGGATAAATGGCCCACATTGGGATATGTGCAAATACCACAATAGGTGTGCTTGACGTAAGTCCCTTCAAATCCCCTTCCAGCCATTTGATCTGATCGGGGCCTAAGTAGCCCAGGCCACCGTCGACATGGTTGGTTACATTCACCAGCCCAACAAAATGTACGCCGTTTGAATCAAAGCTGTACCAGCCATCTCCTTTAGTGCCCTTTCCATAACGCTCCAGGTAAAGTTTGCCGTTATCGGTTACATCATGCTCTCCCGGTACATAAAATATTTTTTCGGTCTTTACGCTTTTTAATGATTGTTCAAGCGTATCAAACTCATCAGCCTGCGCCAGGTGAGACAAATCTCCGGTATGTAATACAAATGAAGTTTTACCCGGCATCGCATTAATTTTTTCAATGGTAGCCTGCAATGTTCCAACCACATCAGGATTGGCAGCTTTATTAAAACCAATATGACTATCGCTGATCTGGACAAAACTGAAATCGGATTTTGGGACTACAAGCCCTTTTTTCAGACCTCCTGTTGTTTTATCAATCATCTGGCTCATGCCATATGATTTTAAAATGCCGCCCGACATCATCCAAAGCACACCGGTGCCGGCCCATGCCATGCATTCTAAGAACCCTCTGCGATCAATGCCATCGCTATTGGCATCAGGGGTATGTTCTTCCCCGTGGTTAAAGTGGTTTTTCATATTTCTTTTTTTAGTGATTATTGAAGTACATCACGAAAAAAGATAATATTAATCCCTTGCTATAATATTTTACATGAGTTGAGATAATTACTTGATGAAACTTGTTTTTAGCTCAGTTTTAGAGCTGTGCGTTTTCGGAAAAGTTATTTAACTTTTACTGTTGTGGTTATTAGAACATTACACATTTCCTTTATTTCTTTTTCGGTATTATAATAATGAACTGACGCCCTTACAATACTGCTGAGCTGATTTTTATTCATATAGATAAGTGTTGAGATAGCTTTGCCAACAGATACATTAATTTGATTTGCGGCAAGTTCGTTTTTCACCAAAACACTATCCATTCCATCTACCGAAAAGGTTACAATGCCGCATTGCTCATCCCCGCTGTCATGAACGGTTATTCCATCAATATCGTCAAGCTGCCGACGCATCAGGCCTGCTAAATATTGAACCCGCTGCCAGATCCTTTCAATACCAATATTTAAAGCATATTCAACGGCTTTACCCAGGCCAAGGGTAAGGGCCCGGTTTTTTTCATAAAGCTCAAACCGCCGGGCATCGTTCCTTACTTTGTAATCGGTTTCGCTAACCGAAGGTGCGGAAAAGCCATCCATAAAGATAAGTTTCAATTTATCCTGTACGGCTTTCCGTACATATAAAAAGCCTGTTCCTCTTGGTGCACGCAGGTACTTACGCCCGGTAACTGACAGCATATCACAGTCAATTTCTTTTACATCTATCGGTACCTGCCCAGCGCTTTGGCAAGCATCAACCAGGTATAAAATATTATGCCTGCGGGCTATTTTACCTATTTCAACAACCGGGATCATGGCACCTGCAGTTGAAGGGATCTGCGTAATAGCTATTAATTTGGTTTGAGGTGAAATAGCTTTCTCCAAAGCAGAAAGTGAAAAGTTGCCCTGTTCATCGTTAGGGATCACCCTTAATTCGATACCATTGTTTTTTTGCGCATTTAAAAACCCTATTAAATTGGTTACATACTCCATTTCTGAAGTAATAACCACATCGCCTTTTTTGAAGTCGATGCCGTTAAATGCCAGGTGCCAGGCTATGCTTGCATTTTCCGCAATAGCTATTTCATCCTTATCCGCATTTATCAGGCGGGCGATTTGGGTATAGGTGTCTTCCAGTTCCTGCTTATATTTATATTCGGTTTCATACCCACCGCAAATTGCCTCTTCATTTAAATAATTCACAATAGTTTCAACCACCACATCCGGCGGCAAGGAAGCGCCCGCATTATTAAAGTGGATCTTTTGAGCTGTTCCTTTGGTTTCAGCTCTTAATTGTTGTACTTCCTGAGGGCTTAACGGTATAATTTCCATCTTGATTTATCTTGAATATTACTCAAGACAAATTAAAGGCTTAACACAATAGTAAAACAGATGCAGTTTTGTTGATTTTAACCATAACAGATTACTGACAATGCTATTTGGTCAGCCGTTCTCATATTCCTCTAACAGTTTCTTCGGCGCGCGGTTACACCAAGCAGTTAACAATAGGCTTTTAAGATCGTCAGGCGATAAGGTTTGAAGCGCAATCAGCATATAATCGGTGTTGAGATAATGATCTGTAACAAAAAAAGTAAGAGGATCAGTATCCATATAATCGGTGTTGAGATAATGATCTGTAACAAAAAAAGTAAGAGGATCAGTATCCATCCACTTTTCTCTTTCATCTGTTTGTATCACCAGGGTTTCGCAATCTTCTTTAAGCCTGCAAAATATTTTCTTATTTACATAAAAGGCCGGTGTATTGTAGCACATCTTTTCTGTAACACCGGGTAATGGCATTACTATTTTACGAACAAATTCCAAAAAGGCTATGGTGCCCGGTTCCATTAGCCTCTGGCTCACATTAAACCGCCACTGATGCCTGTTATTCATTATATGTAAAGAAATTAACCAACTAAAATTACTAATTCCGGTTGATTTTGCCGCTCAGCGTATTTATTATAAGCGCCTTTTTAATACGGCCATCCGGCACCCTGTACAGTTACCTCAATACTCAGTACCTGGCCTGTTCTTGAGTCATCGGTCATTTTTTCAAATCCACGCCACTCTGCTGCTAATATATAAAGCGTTTTCCTGTGTTTGCCACCAAGCATACAGGCAAAGCAACCCCTGTCAACATTAACGGTTTGTAATACTTCTCCCCCTTCTAATACGCGCACGCAACGTTTATTGGGTACGTCTGCATACCATACGGCGCCTTCAGCATCAATGCAAATACCATCAGGCGTACCATCGCCCAAATTGGCCCATACTTTCCTGTTTGAGAGCGAGCCATCAGCTTCAATATCAAAAGCGGTAAGCTTCTTTCCATATGATTCAGCAATTATCAGTGTTAAATTATCAGGCGTTATGGCCATGCCATTGGGGAAGGCAATACCTTCAGCCACCCGCTTTACTGTGCCATCAGGTCTAATAAGCGCAATGATCCCGGGGGCGAATTGTTCACCAGGTGCCGGATTAAGGCCACTTCCGTTAACATAGATATTTCCCCTGCCATCAGCTACAATTTCATTGCAGCCGCCAGACAGAGCGGTTAAGTCGGCATAAGTAACCAATGAGCCATCGGATTCCACGCGCATAAGCAGCCGTTCGCGCCCCGAGATAATCACCAAACGTCCATCCGGAAGCCAGTCAATACTGAATGGAAATGATGGCATTTTGGTAATTACTTCCATCTTACCATCCGGGTCCATGGCAACAACATCCTGCACAACCCAGTTGGAAAACCATAAACGGTTATTGTGCCAGCGTGGCGATTCGCCAAACCCCAAGCCAGTTGCCAGGGTTTTAATTTCAGGAGTTTTTTTTATAAGTTCCATTTTGTCTTGTTTTTATTTCTGCTGTGCCGCAGGTATTTTAACTGATAACAATCGGCGTTTTCCGATTTGGACAAATGCCATTAAATTTTTTTATCGCTTAAATAACTCATCTCAAAAAATAATTGAGACCCATGTCCAATTCAATAAAACTCATTTGATATGCAGGTAGTTCATTAATTAAATAACCATTAAAATAAAACGTGATGAGAAAATTAACTGTGTTTAACCATGTAACGCTTGACGGATATTTTGTAGGCGAAAATGGAGATATGAGCTGGGCTCATAATGGTAATGATGATGCCGAATACCAGGCATTTGTGGCCGGCAATGCCAGTGGCGACGCCGAGCTGCTATTTGGAAGAGTAACTTATGATATGATGGCGGGCTATTGGCCAACTCCTATTGCCAGCCAGCATGCACCCATTGTTGCCGAAAAAATGAATAGTGGCAAAAAAATAGTGTTTTCAAAAACAATGGATAAAGCTTTATGGAACAATACCAAACTGGTAAAAGGCGATTTGATAAAAGAAGTAAGGAAAATGAAAGAAGAAAAAGGCCCCGACATGGTAATACTTGGAAGTGGGAGCATAGTTGCCCAATTAGCAGCCGCAGGTTTGGTAGATAACTACCAAATGGTGATTAACCCGGTCGCTCTTGGAAAAGGCCGCACCTTGTTTGAAGGGCTACCCAAAATGTTGTCCCTCAAGCTTACTAACTCAAGAACATTTAATAATGGTAAGGTGTTTTTGAGCTATGAGGCGATTGCTTAAAAATATAAAACGAGATGTAACAAAAGTAAAATTATAGATCCCGAAAAAAATTAAATTATGGATAATTAAAACTCCGTGTTTCTCTGTGTCTTCTTTGCGTCTTTGTGGTTAATTTTTACCGCAGAGCCTGCAAAGAAGGCACGGAGATCACTGAGAAATTTAAGTCTTTTGATACAACCGCTTTCGTTAAAAGATTAAAGACCGTCGCTTGATATTGGTATTAAATAAAATCAATCTGTACTTTAGCAGTTTCATTAATAAAAGTAAATACCATGCCCGAATTACCCGATCTGCAGGTTTTTAGCCGCAACCTCACCAAACTGTTTAAAGGAAAGAAGCTGGAAAAGGTAACTATTAAAGTGACCCAAAAGCTAAATGTGCCCGAAAATAAATTACAGGAAACTTTGGAAGGGCAAACGCTTACAAAAGTGATCAGGGTAGGTAAGGAGCTGCAGTTTGAGTTTGATAATAACCATGTTTTGGCTACCCACCTGATGCTGCACGGACAGCTGCAATTATTCGATAAAACCAACGATCATAAATTTACCATTGTTGAGCTGCTTTTTGAAGGAGATAAAGGCCTTGCGCTTACTGACTTTCAAAAAGCCGCCACACCAACCCTCGACCCTGAAAAATTGGATACGCCTGATGCTTTGGATTTTGATGAAAAATACCTGCTGGATAAACTAAGCGGCACACGTACCCCGGTTAAAACAGTATTGATGGATCAAAAGGTATTGCGTGGGATTGGTAATGCTTATGCCGATGAGATCTTGTATGATGCTAAATTATCGCCATTTTCCCCGTCAAACAAAATTCCATCCGATAAAGTAAAACAACTGGCGCAATCAATTAAACATGTTTTGGAGGATGCTGAAAAACAGATCTTAAAAAACAATCCGGATATTATCAGCGGCGAGTTCAGGGACTTTATGCAGGTGCATCATTCTAAAAAGAAACAAACGCCGGCTGGCGAAACTATTCATCAGGATGTAATAAGTTCCAGGAAAACTTATTATACTGACTCGCAGGAATTATTCAGTTAGTGTTAAGTCAACAGTGTTAAGTCGCAAGTCTTAAGTCAGATTTTGTCTTTTTTCTGACTTAGGACTCAAGACTTTCGACTCAAGACTAAACACAACTAGGCTGACTTCAAATGCCTGTTGCTGTCGCGGATTCCCCATTCGGCCATTGCATTTAATACGATGGTGAGGTCTTCGCCTGCCTCACTCAAAAAATAAGTTACAAAGGGAGGAACTACATTTTCTGCTTTCCTTACCACCAGGTCATCATCCTGTAATTGTTTTAAATGCTGGATCAGCATTTTTTCAGTAACTGCCGGGATGGCCCTTTTTAATTCGCTATAACGTTTTGGTCCGCTCATTAACTGGTATAGTATAATGGGTTTCCAATGACCTCCAATTTTGTTGATGGCATAAGTAACCGGGCATGGCGAAGTTACCTTGTTAAAATTCCGGGTTGAGTTTTCTTTGATCTGAGTCATGGTACATACTTTGGGGTAAGTACTTGTATAAAAGTAAGTACAAATATACCTTTGTTTCCAACAAATCAAAACATAAAATGAAAATTACAATCACAGGATCATTAGGAAATATCAGCGGCCCGTTAACCGCGCAGTTAGTTAAAGCCGGCCACCAGGTAACAGTAGTAAGCAGCAGCGAAAACAAAAAAGCAGATATTGAAGCTTTGGGTGCTAAAGCCGCTATAGGCTCGGTTGAAGATATCGATTTTTTAACCAAAACATTTACAGGAGCCGATGTTGTTTACACTATGGTGCCACAGCAGGCACAATCAAACGACTATAAAGCATTTATCAGGAAAATTGGCCAAAATTTTGCAACTGCCCTTAAAGCAGCGGGCATAAAAAATATTGTAAACTTAAGCAGTATTGGCGCGCATTTACCCTCAGGTACGGGACCCATTACCGGGATGCATGATGCGGAAGAGATTTTAAATAAGCTGGATGGCGTAAATATCAAACACCTCCGCCCGGCCTCATTCTATTATAATTTTAACCACAATATCGACATGATCAAACATATAGGGATCCTTGGCGGAAATTATGATGCAACTACCCGCCTGGTTTTGGTGCACCCCAAAGATATTGCCGATGCCGCATTTGAAGAAATTGTCCAGCCATTTTCAGGCACAACCATCCGCTATATTGCCAGCGATGACAAAACAGCCGGAGAGGTAGCAGCCATTTTAGGTGCAGCAATAGGCAAACCCGAATTGCCATGGGTTGAATTTACCGATGAACAATCACTGGCCGGGATGCAACAGGGAGGTTTATCAGAAGACGTATCAAAAAACCTGACAGAAATGGGTACAGCCATAAGAAGCCGCGTATTATGGGAAGATTATGATAAGCACAAACCCGTTTTAGGCAAAAGAAAGTTGGAAGAATTTGCAAAGGAATTTGCTGAAAAGTATAACGGGTAAATATTAGAACTACACTTTTTTAACTCCGTGTCGCTTTGTGTATTTCTTCGTGGACTCTGTGGTAAAAATTAACCGCGGAGTTAGCCGAGAAGGCGCAAAGTTCACGGAGATTTATTAATCTGTATTTTATCCTATAAAAGGAGTTTTGAAATAGATCTTTTAATAAAGCGCCGTCCACTCAACGGCGCTTATAAACTGTCAAACTTTATTAACGAAAAAGTAAAAAGAACGGAGTGTAATTATATAATTGTTATTAATTGGTAGACGAGTTTTCGGGCAGTAATTCAAAACGGATGATATTATTACCGTTTAAATATATCTGCGCTGCCTGTTTCAATGTTTCGGGTGTCACCTTCGCCAGGTTTGTTTTTGCATCCAGCACCTGTAATACGTTTTCATCATTCTCATACTGACCGGAAAGATAACCCAGCCAAAAGCCATTGTCGTTTAATGCCAACTCTACATTTTTTTCATAAGCGGCTTTAAACTTTTGAATGTCATCCGATTCAGCGCCATTGCTCACAAGGGTTTCCATTTCTTTTTTAACCATGTCTATCAGGTGATCGGCATTTTTAGGGGCACAGCCAAATGATACTGTATAGGCATACCTGTTCTTTGGGTATTTATTGTACAGTGTTTGTACGCTGGGGCTATACACTTCACTTTCCTCTTCGCGCAGGTGCTGCAATACTTTTATCTGCAAAATATCGCCAAGGGCTTTTAATAACAAGTTGTTTTGAGCACTATATTGGTAATCGCCACTTATTAACAGGCGCACTATTGCCTTGTTCTCGGTGCCTTTATAAACCTTCTTGGTAAGCTGGCCTGCAGGGATATGGATGCCCAGGTCACGCGCTTTTTCATTTTTATGAAGCGACGGTAACGATCCGAGATACTGCTCCAGCAGCGGGGTAATGGTTTCAACGTTGAAATTGCCAACAAAAATAAATGTAAAGCCTGCTGCATCGGCAAATCGCGCTTTATAAATATCATAAGCTTTTTGCATCGAGATTTTATCCAGTCTTTCAACACTTGTGGGTGATGACCGGAAACTATAATTCCCCATTACATAATTCACCGTATCGGCAAATACGTTATTCGGATCGGCGTATCTGTTGGTAAGCGATTCCTTTGCATTGTTAATAATGTTATTGAACAGTGTGCTGTCCTTACGTGGTTGGGTAAACTGCATATAAACCAGTTGCAAAGCTGTTTCCAGGTCGGCTATAGATGTAAAGCCGTTAATATTTTCAGAGCGGGCGCTAATGCTTGCTGCCACATTAAGCTGTTTGCCGTTCAATACTTTTGAAAGCTGCACCGGGTTTAAATTACCCAAACCAAAGCGGCTGATCAATGCAGCTGCATTTGCCGCATTATCATAATCAGTATCATCATACAATGAAGTGCCACCCGGACTGAATGCAGTAAAGCGGATCTCATCATTTTTAAAATCGGTTGGCTTTAAAACAACTTTAACACCATTGCTTAAAGTAAGCGTAGTTACATTTATTTGCGGCACAGCGCTTTTTGCAATCACCTTACCCGGTTTGGGTCTTATGGCAAGTAAGGTTTGGCTCACCTCATCATCCTTAAATGGCTTTATATCACTCTTTTTTACATTGTTTATCCATGATGAAAGAGTGGCAGAATCAGGAAGTGCGCCCTTATCTTTTTCGGGAGCCAACACCAGCATATCAACATCTGCCGATTTAAAGTAATCATCCATTACAGCTTTTATGTCTGTAAGCTTAACCTGGTCAATATGTTTTTTTACAAAATCATTCTCCCAAACAATACCCGGCGAAGCTTCCTGCTGTAAAAACAGGCGCTGATATTCCTTTACATAACTGTCAGACGGTGTTTTATCCTTCTCCTTCAACCCGTTCTCTAACGATCGCAGGTAGTTTTGTTTTGCCCGGTCAAACTCTGCCTGGGTAAAGCCATAACGTTTTACTTTTTCAACTATCAGCCAGCTTTGCTCAACAGCCTGTTGCAGCTGCCCGCTTTTGGGTGTTACATCAAAAGTAAAAGCATCAAGCCCGCCTAAAATACCCTGGATGTTTGCATTCATATTAGTAAATGCAGGTTTGGCTTCCTGGCTTATTTCGGCATAACGGCGTGCGGCCAACAGTTGGTTAAACAAACTGCGCCGAATTGATTCCAGGTAGTCAGCCTCTGTTTTTAAAACCGGGGTTTTATGTTTGTATAGAATTTCAATTTCTGTTGACGGTTTTTCCTTATCGGTTACCGTTAAAAACTGACCATGCCCGGTTAAGGGAACACTGTATTTTGTTCTTAGCCTTTCATTTGGCGGATTTTTAAGATCGGCGAATTGTTCGCGGACCAATTTCTCCACTTCATCAACATTTACATCGCCTACTACAATCAACGCTTGCAGATCAGGTCGGTACCAGTCATGATAAAAACGTTTGATAATCGCCGGCTTAAAATTTATCAGCACCTTATCAATACCTATTGGCAAACGTTCTGCATACCGCGAGTGGTTCAACATTATCGGGTAAAACTTCCTGGCCATGCGGTCGCTTGCACCTTTGCCAAGGCGTTCTTCTTCAAGCACCACGCCACGCTCTTTTTCTATTTCAACAGAATCGAGCAGCGCTTCCTGTGCCCAATCACGCATAATGTTCAGGCCGCTTGCGGTCATTGTTGCATCATCAGTTGGCAGGGGCAGTTCATAAACCGTTTCGTCAAAGCTGGTGTAGGCGTTAAGATCAGCACCGAAGCGCACGCCTGCCTTTTGCAGGTAATCAACAAGGTCATTCTTGGGGTAATGTTTGGTGCCGTTAAAGTTCATATGCTCCATAAAATGGGCCAGCCCCTGCTGGTCATCATCTTCTAAAACCGAGCCCACTTTATTGACCAGGTAAAGCAGCACACGTTTTTGCGGTTCGCTGTTTTTGCGGATATAGTAGGTAAAGCCATTTGCCAGATTACCCGTGCGCACTGCCTGATCAAGCGGGATGGTTTGGGCTCCGGCATTGCAATATAACAACACAGCCAAAGCCGAAACTAAAAGTTGTTTAGTGTTCATGTAAATATTTATAAGCTGATTTTATCAGTTAAATAATGAAGCCAGTTTTTTATTCAATTCATCTCCGCGCAGGTTTTTACCAATGATATTTCCATTTGGATCTATAAGGAAATTTTGCGGGATTGAATGCACACCATATAGTTTGGCAACCTCACTGTTCCAACCACTCAGGTCAGATACCTGTGTCCAGATTAATCCGTCTTTTTTTATGGCTGCAAGCCATGCAGCTTTAGTGTTTTTACCATCAAGCGATACACCCAATATGGAAAATCCCTTGCTTTTGTAAGTGTCATAAGCTTTTACAACATTCGGATTTTCAGCACGGCATGGTGCACACCAGCTTGCCCAAAAATCAACCAGTACATATTTGCCTTTAAACGATGCCAGGCTAACAGGTTTACCGTTTGCATCAGGCTGGGTAAATTCAATTGCTTTGCTGCCAATAGGGGCTTTGCTATCCAGCTCTTTATTATTGGTCGCCACTTTATTATCCAGCTCTTTTTGTTTAGCTATTACATCAGTTATGGCCAGGTGTAACTTTGTAGGCTCACTTAAATTGGGGACATTTTGCGCCAGTGTATCACTCATCGCATGTGTTACAAAGCCCGACGAACTTAGTACGTAAGCCAGGTAAGGACTAACAGGCGATTGCGGGTTAGCACGTGCAAATACTATCAGATCATTAAGGCTGGATGATATGGCATGATAAAAACGTGCGGTTACTTCTTTTTTATAGTCAGCATCGTTTTTAAAGCTGTCGCTGGCCATCTCTTTGTTTACTGCCAATATTTCCGCATGGCCTTTACTTACAACACCGGCAAAATCACTGTGTGCCTTTGCACCCGAACCTGTTACGGTAATTTGATCAAACGTTGGGCCTGTTACTACATTTAATTCGCCTTTATCCAAAATAATTGTGGCTTTGCCTTTCGGATTTGCAGGATCGGTTTTAGCTGTAAGGCTAATTTCGGCGCCAATGGCCTCTTCTGTATAGCCTTTAAATTCATATTTACCATTGGTAACTGTGGCGCTGTCTGTTGGCTGATTTAAAAATGGGGCATAAATAAGATAGACTTTGGCTGGTGGAGCTGTCAGTTCTTTCAAATCGCCATGGAAGGTGAAGTTTGGTTTATTTTGTGCAAAAGCACTCGCTGATATCATAAGCACACCGCTTATTACCATGCTCATTTTTTTAATTAGTTTCATTTGTTGTTGGTTTTTATAAATTAATAATTACATAGCTGTCACAAGCTGCCTGGCCGTATGCGGCCTGGCAATTATAAAATTGCTTCTTTCTGTAAGGTTGGTTGGAAACAGTGTGGCAGCTGGTTATTCTACTGCCACACTGTTATTGATGTTTGTATTATGGTTGGTAACCAGGGGTTTGTTTAAGATTCGGATCAGTCAGGATATCCTGGCTGGAAATTGGCCACAATTGCATAAAGCTTTGCCAACTGCTGCCTTTTAACGGCGCGACAGCTCCCATAACTGCATCTATTGTTCCACTTCTTCTTAAATCAAAAAGGCGGGCACCCAATTCGGTAAACATTTCAACCTGGCGTTCATGTAAAACTGCTGCAAGCATGTTTGCCTGTGCTGAAACAGTAACACCACCCAGACCGGCACGGGTGCGCACAACATCCAGATCGGCCTTGGCACCATTTAAATTGTTTTGCAATGCGCGCGCCTCGGCACGGATCAGGTACTGTTCTGCCTGTCTGAAAATCATAATGTATTCCACACCATTTACACCTGATTTGTATTTGTTTACCAAATTATAGGTGGTTACAGGCGCATCTGTTGTAATAACCGGCCTTGACCATGTGGTAAACCTTTGGTCGCCTGTTTCAAAAGCATTAATCAATTGAGGGCTCAACGATGCATATACATAAGTAGATAGTTTTTTACCTGTGGGTATAATTGCCGGCGTCCCATCACTGTAAGCAGCGTAATCCTTTTCATAAGGGGTCAGATCAGTTGGTTCAATAGAAAGTGCCCAAATGGTTTCATTGCTGTTAGCTAAAAATGTTTGGGTGAGCGCGGTGAGCTTTAAATTAGGATTGCTGATCAGTACCGATGCCTGTGCTTCTGCATCTGCATAATCTGCCGTATACAGGTAAGTGCGGGCAAGCAACGCAGTGGCTGTTAATTTGTTTGGCCTTCCCTTGTCAGTAGTTGTACTGCCTCTTGTATCCATATAATTATCGGTAAGCAGGCTTTGCGCTTGCTTTAAATCGGCAATTATTTGTTTATACACATCACTTTTAGGTGCGCGGGCAAGTGCATTGGTCACCTTATAATCAGAGGTAATGGCTAATGGGACATCCCCGTATAAATTAACAAGATATGAATACATAAAAGCCCTTAAAAAATAAGCTTCTCCAAGCCACTGGTTGCTGTGGGTAAGTTTGGTTTGCAGGGGGATCTGTTCAATAGCTACGTTAGTTGTAGCAATTTCTTTCAAGTGTAACCGGGTTTAGTGCTATTACCCTTAACCGCGATGCAGTAATACACAGCTATGGTTTTGAATTTGTTCTTACTACACATAATATAAAAGGGAAAAACTTTTCGTGGACAACCGTCATTAATGGTACTGTGCCAAAAAGCATATTGGTTTCCTATCCGGGGCTTGCAACTTCAGGTAATATTAACTTAGTAGTCGGAAAATCAGTAAATGGTGTCAGCGCATACAAGTATGCGGGCGTTAATCCGCAAACCGGTGTTTATAATTTTATCACCCGTAAAGGCGCTATAACTGACGGCTCACCATTTAGCGGCTTGCCCCAGTTAGACCAAGTTTTAGATAAAACACAATTTATTGATCTTAACCCTAAATTTTATGGTGGCATTACCAACTCATTCAGGTATAAAAACTTTTCTCTTGACGTACTGATCACGGTAACAGACCGGGAAGGCAGAAACTCATTGGGTCAGGAAATTTTTCCTCCCGGACTCTTTTCCGGAACCGGCTATAATCCAACCACTGCTGTTTTAAAACGATGGCAAAAACCGGGGGATATTACCAATGTGGCAAAATTCTCCCAAAGCATTTTTAGCTTCTTTCCTTATGGCACTTTCGAGCAGAGCGCCGGCGCCTATTCAAATGCAACGTATGCAAGGCTCCAGAACTTAAATCTGTCATA
>Ga0206988_1141_pt1 | contig 17711 bp, 14 predicted proteins | sample Alteio_BWMinCont_12_FD_153263 | JGI IMG/M metagenome (GOLD analysis project Ga0206988, IMG submission 153263) | Enriched cells from forest soil in Barre Woods Harvard Forest LTER site, Petersham, Massachusetts, United States -... | ecosystem: Environmental > Terrestrial > Soil > Temperate forest >... | reverse complement strand
TTTTATCTGCTTAAAATAAACAGCAGGTTCATCTTCCACCAACCACACATTAATCGCCCGCAAATCATCAAAACTCAAGGTGCCAGCCGCTTGTTTAAGCACGAGAATGTCATTCACAAACGCATAACGGTCTAGCGCATATTGTGTTTGTGTGTTTAATAATATTTGCTGCTGATTAAGCACATTGAAAAGTGTTTCACTGCCAGCTCTATAGCTTTCTTCCATGCCTTGCAATGAATGAATGTTGGATGTCACTGCTTGTTTGTCAGCAGACACTTTGCCGATTCCTGCCATTACATTTAAAAAACTTTGTCGCGCTGTATTAACTACTTTACGTGTCACTTGTTCTAACTGCTGCTGTGATGCTTCATAGTCGTATCTAGCTTGATTTGTTTGTGCAACCACACCGCCACCAGCAAAAAGCGGCACAGTTAAATTCAAACCAATTTGTTTATCATTTTCAACCGCAGGGCCATTGCGCTGTAGGTAAGTGTTATAGCCATTGATATTGTCAGAGTATTGTCGTTGCAATGTACCTTGAATATTGAGAGTAGGTAAGTGCCCCGCAAATTGCCGCCGTACATTTTGTAAAGCGGTTTGCGCTTTGTATTGGTAGGATTTAATCATCCAATTTTGCGCTAAGGCTTTGTTTACCCAGATTTCTATTTGCGCCGGATGCGGCGACACTAACGGGAAGTGCTCACTTAAACGTGATATATGCGGGTAATATTTGCCAGTGATTACGCGCAAATTTTCTCTGTCATTCGTGAGCACTGCTTGCATGCTAAGGCAATTCGCAATGGCTGAATCATAACGCGCTTTTGCAGTATAAACATCTGTAATTGTTTTTAGTCCCACCTCATGTTGTTGCTTCGCTTCATCTAGTTGTGCTTTGAAAGCAGATTTGGACGCTTCACTGTAAGCAAGATTGTCTTCATCTTGCAGAATAGCAAAATAAGCTTGTGCAACACGCACCATGAGTTGTTGTGCAGCGGCGTTGATGTCTGCATCTGCTGCTTTTGCGGTGGAAACGGATCCGGCGACTTGTGTAAATTGCGCAAAATTAAATACCGTTTGCGTGGCGGTGAGTTGCAGATTATAAAAACGCTGCGTGTTATTTTTGGGTGAAATAGTGTTGCCATTCACATCGGTTTGCACACCAGAGCCTGAGTAACTCATGTGGGTGATCGAGGGTGAGAATTGCGCGCTGATGTTTGGCAGCAAGGCCGCGATACTGATAGGGACGCCTTCATTCACTGATAAACGCCTCATCACTGCTTCTTGATATTCGGCATCGCTTAGTTGTGCTTGCTGATAGACTTCTAATAAATTGGCGGCAAACACACTGGTTGATGTCAAAGCAAATAAGATGGCCCATCGCCACGCTTTTGCGTAGCAAAATAATAAAGATTGGCGACAGAATTTAAAGGAGAACATTCATTTTTTCCTAGCGGGAAGCTATTATTAGATCAGCAGTGAGTTTTTAAAAAGATACGAGCTTTGCAATGGCAAAGCAAGTATATAAAGCATGGGGTGTGCATACGATGAAGATATGGAAAACAGCAATGGACATAAAAGCAGCAAACCAGCGTGGTAGCCATACCTTGTCTGAATTAATGGGGATTGAATTCATTGAGGCAGGTGATGATTTTTTGACTGCCCGCATGCCGGTGGATGATCGAACCAAGCAACCAATGGGCATTATGCACGGTGGCGCCTCTTGTGTGCTGGCGGAAACCGTAGGCAGCACGGCGGCTAATTTTTGTGTGGATATTAATACACATTACTGTGTGGGGCTTGATATCAATACGAATCATATTAAATCCATGCGAGATGGTTATGTTATTGCAACGGCTAGGCCTTTTCACTTGGGTCAGAGTACGCAGGTGTGGGGGATTGAGATTAAGGATGAAGCAGGGAAGTTGGTGTCGGTGAATCGGTTGACGATGGCGGTGTTGGCGCGGGTATAAGTATTTTTCGCGACCCTCATAATCTTAACGTGCCCGTGAACGGGCACGTTAGACCACTTCACCCGTTTGTGGAGACGCACGGCCCCTCATACTGAGGGTGCATGCCATCTGCACCGCTTCCTTCATACTCCCCGCATCCGCTCCCCCCGTTCCAGCCATATCAACCGCCGTTCCATGATCAACCGATGTGCGCACAAACGGCAACCCCAATGTCACATTCACCGCATGCCCAAAACTAATATATTTAACTAAAGGCAACGCTTGATCGTGATACATTGCCAACACCGCATCCGCTTGATCCAAATATTTAGGCGTAAAAAGCGTATCTGCAGGCAGCGGCCCTATAAGCTGCATCCCTGTCGCACGTAGTTCATCCAAAAGCGGTGTCATTATTTCAATTTCTTCTCGCCCCAGATAACCGCCTTCCCCTGCATGTGGATTAAGACCACAAATCAATATACGCGGCGTAGAAACATGAAAATAATCTTTCAATGATTGGCTAAGAATGCTCAGTGTTGTTTTTAATCTTTCTTTTGTAATGGCTTTGGACACATCAGCAAGCGGCAAATGCGTAGTAGCAAGTGCCACACGCAATGGCGGGTTGTTAACAACAAATAACATCACTGTTCGCTCAACAAGACTATGCTCCGCAAAAAATTCCGTATGCCCACTAAATAAAATACCCGCTTGATTCATCACACCCTTATGCACAGGCCCTGTTACCACGGCCACGGCTTTTTTCTGCTCGCATAACGTAGCAGCTGTTTTCAGTGTTTGCAGTACATAAGCAGCATTCGCTGGGTTCAATAAACCAGCTTGAGTAGAGGCGTGTAACTTGATGGGTATAATAGTTAAGGTGCCAGCTTGTTGCGGTGATGGCGCGTTATCTGCTTGGTAATCTAATAAGCGTATAGGCAAATTAATGAGTTTAGCGCGCTCCAGCAAAAGATCAGGATCTGCGATTACCACTAATTCTACAGGCCAATGTTGCTGCGCAATCTGTATAACAATATCGGGACCGATTCCTGCTGGCTCACCCGGTGTTAACAGAATGCGGTCTGTCATTTATTTATGCCAAGGCGTTAGATTCAGTTGGTTTCATCGAAATAAAAGCGCGGCTACGTAATTTAGAAACCCAATTCTGTACTGCCTCTTCAAATTTGCGTTGCAACAACAAATTTTCCACTTCCTTGCGTGAGGGAGCCGCTTGTTGTGCTTCTGCGCCACGCACATCAGCCAATTGGATAATATGAAAACCGTTGGATGTGCGGATGGGCCCTGCAATTTGTTTAGGTTTCATCTGTACGATTTTCTCCGCAAAAGCAGAGGGAATTTCAGGTAATTTACGCCAGCCTAGATCATCGCCTTGCAAAGCATGCGCGTTGTCAGCCGATTCTGCTTCTGCCACTTGCTTGAAATTTTGCCCGCTATTTAATTTAGTGAAAACCATCTGCGCGTGTTTTTCCGCGGTATTGATTTCTTCGGGTGATGGAGTGTCTGAAATAGGAATTAAGATATCATCTAGGCGGTATTCATTCGTATTATTGGTTTTCCATGGTTGCGAACGCATAAAACGATCTACTTCTTGCGGGGTGATCGTCACATGACTGACCACTTCTTGTTGCTGCAATTTGTGCATGATTAATTGATCGTGCATTTCTGATCGGTAATCATCAGTAGACATGCCTTCTTGACTGATGTGTTGATAAAGTTCCGCGACGGTGACATGGTTTTGATTAGCGACACGTGTAATAGCTGTATTCAAGTCTTTATCGGTTATTTGTACGCCTGCTTGTTTGGCCATTTGTAATTGCAGTTTTCTGTTAATGAGTTGATCGAGCACTTGTTTATGTAATACTTGCTCCGATAGTTGAGGTGCGCGTTCTGCTGCAATTTGCGTTTTTACCGTAGCCAGCGCATGGTTCAATTCAGAGGTGGTAACCACATCATCGTTTACCACGGCAACAATCTGATCGAGTGATTGCTCGTTAGATTTAGCTATGCTCACTGATGCGAGTAAAAGTGTGATACAGAAACAACCAGTAGAAATTATTTTTTTCATTTAAATATCCTGCTCAAATCGTGTGTTTTAGCCGGTAATGGTGCTTAATAGTCCTTGCGAAGTTCCTGATCCTATTTCACCCAAACCTTTCAAGGAGAATTGAATATAAAATTCATTGTCGAATATAGGCTTGTCGTGATCAGCTGTATCTAGGTTTTTAAACGCTTTGCCTCCAACCAGGCGCACCGCCCAACAGCACGTGTCGTATTGTAACCCATAGAGTAAGTTCTGCAAATGTTCCTGGTTCCAGTTTTGGCTCCAGCGCCCGACGGCACTGAGATCATGAATGAGTGGCACGGGCCAAGCAAATGAAAAATCAGTGACTTTTAGGTTGTCGCGCGCGGCGGTTGTTGTGAGGGTCCAATCACCGCTTCTTGCATAGGTATAAACAATATTGAGGACATGCGCGGCATCCCCTGTGTAGCTCCAACCCAAGGTTGCGAGATCGATCTGCTTTTGCACAGGATCCCAGAGACCAGAGACACCAAATTTCCAGGCAGCATTAACATGATAGTCAAGCAAACCAGAGATAGGTGAGAAGCGTTGTATATTGCCATGACTCAATGGGTTATCTGAACAACTCGTATTGTTGCAAAGAGTGACAATTCGGTTAGCAAAATAAGCAATTTCGCCTACACCTAAGCGAATTTTTTCTAAGCCGGAGGTTGGATCAATGAATCGTGTAGTGACGCCTAAACCTACTTGGTTGGCATCGCCAATTCGATCAATACCGGTGAAACGGTTATAAGAAAAGACTTGATCGTAGACGAGTGTGCTCTGCGTGGTATCAAACAGAGGAATGTTTGATTGTTGTTGATAGGGAATATAGGTGTAATAAATTTGCGGTTCTAAGGTTTGCTTATAATCACCACTCAATAGATGTGTATCACGTGTAAGGCTGAGCCCCGTTGCGAGATCAAAAATAGGGATGCCACGGCGAATGACGGTCGGCGTGCCGGTGTCGTTGGTTTGATAGAGACTGTATTCAGTCAACGCAAGTTGCGCGCGCGGGCTGAAGTAAAAATAAGGCCAGCTAAGCGGCAAGCTCACGCCGGGTTGCGCATGCATACGATTGCCGATGGGGACATTCGTTTGTGTGCCAGGCGTGTTGATAATATCAAAGTGCGACACTTCGGTATTGATGAAATATTCAAGCCCAAGCGGTTCTTCAGGATAATCACCGTTTAAAACTAATTGTGGAAAACGTCGATATTGATTTAATACTTGTTGTTCATTAAACGGATGCAGTGTTTGAAATGTTTGTAAACGGCCGGTGAAATCCCAGTGTTGTGATTTGAAAAACAAATCACCTTCTTGTAGTAATTGATTTTGAGTGATTTGGTTAACATTGCCAAAATCACGCATGAAATAATCATCACCGACATATTTAAAATCAACTTGGCTGGACCAATGCTCATTGAAGCGTGATTTGTCGCGCCAGGTAAGGCTTTTGCGTGTGGTGCTTGCATTAAGTAATCGTTGTACTTCAGCGTTGGTCACATTAGCAGGTTGCGTGATGACCACCGGTGGATTTTCTTTTGTGTCAGTTTGAAAATCTGAAAAAAACTGATCGCGAGGCAATAAACTAATATCCAGTAACCCTGAACTACTGGACGTGAGATAACGGAATTTATTTGAAACTTGCACACCCCGTTTTAATAAGAAAGCAGGGGTAATGGTGGTGTCGTAGTTAGGCGCTACATTCCAATAAAAAGGAAGAAATAATGAAGGCCCCGATTGAGAATTACCACCATAAGTAGGCAATAAAAACCCTGTTTTACGCCGGTTATCTAATGGAAAGTTAAGATACGGTGTATAAAAAATAGGAATTTGCTTCACAAAAATGCGCGCATTGGTGGCATAACCGCGGCCACTGCTTTTATCAAGATGAATGTGACTCGCTTTGACGCGCCAGGCAGGGCTCATTGGCGGGCAAGTGGTAAAACTTGCTTTGGATAATTCATACACTTCAGGTTCAGATTGAGAAATTTCATAGGCTTTGCCCCACGCGGTGAGGGCGGTGATTTTGCGTTTCTTTTCTCTATCGGTTTCTGGGACTTCGTTAGGGCCTGCTACTTGTTTGCCATTCAACGTGGTGCGGTAAAGCACATTAATTAAAGATTTGCTTTTAGATTTGAAATTGTAATATCCCTTTTTGCCAATGATCAGCGTATTGGGTTCACGCAAATGCACATCACCTATCATGTCGATGGCGGTTAATTTAAAAGAATGAGGATCTCTATATAAGTAGGCTTTGTTGGCGGTAATTTGTTGCCCAAAACGATTGATGGTCACGCCACCCACTAAATTGGACACACCGCGCTGCGCATAAAGACCTTGGTGACCGGTAATCGCGACCAGGCTGCTTTTGTCGACTTTAACAGGGTAGAGAAAAGGCTCTTCTAAGTAATAGCCGCCGCAATGATTATCAGAGGAAGTGATCCACCCTAATTGTTCCGCAATACTTTGGTGGGGCGGTGTTTGATTAAGGCCAATGAATGGCGCGGCAGCGTAGGTATGATCGGTGAAAAAAATACCCACACTTAGCAAGCAGGCGGCTACACTGAAAGCTTGTTTCATAGGGAGCTTGCATTTTTTTCTTACAGACATTTTATGTACTCTACGCTATAGTTTGTCACTTTCGCTCCCGGACGGCGTTGTTGAATAAATCAAAGTTTGCACAAATGCCGTCATTGCGAGGCCGTTTTTCAGGCCGAAGCAAACTAGTTTTTGAACTAAAAAACTGGATTGCTTCGTCGCAAAAAGCGCTCCTCGCAACGACGAATTTCCTGTGCAAACTTTGATTTATTCAACAAAGCCCTCCCGGACAAGGCTTGCCAGTGTAACGAAAAGGCATAATCAATGGAATCAGCAAACGAGTTAAAAGTATCAGAACGACAACAAGCTTTAGCAGAGTGGCTAAAGGAGCGCGTTGGCCTATCGTTTATTAATATGCAGCCACTCGCTGGTGATGCCAGTTTTCGCCGCTACTTTCGCATCAGCCTGGCAGATCAATCTTTCATTGCCATGGATGCGCCACCTGCCCATGAAAATGTGCGTGCTTTTGCTGCCATTGCGGAGACATTAAGAGGGCTGCAATTAAACGCGCCGGAAATCATTGCCGCCGAATGGGACGCGGGTTTTTTGCTGCTTACCGATTTTGGTGATACCACATATCTAAACGCATTAAACCCAAACAATGCGGACCAACTTTATCACCTTGCATTAGATGCATTAGTGGTTTTGCAATCTTGCAAACACGTAGATGGATTAACACTGCCGTATTTTTCATCGTCTTTTATGCAGCAAGAATGGGCATGGCATAAAGAATGGTTTTTAAATAAATGGCTAGGGTTGACGCTCTCACCATCAGAAGAGCAGGTGGTTGATCAATGTTTTACCGCGTTAGTGGCAGCCGCCACGTCTCAGCCGCAAGTTTTTATGCACCGCGATTATCATTCAGCTAATTTAATGGTATTACCCAATAATAGGGTAGGTTTGTTAGATTTCCAAGATGCGTTTAAGGGACCAGTGGCATACGATCTTGTGTCCCTGTTGCGTGATTGTTATGTGCACTGGCCCGATACAAAAGTGACAGAATGGGCATTGGCCTATCTTGCAAAATTACAACAAGCGGGTTATTTGCGCGATGTGTCGCAACAAGATTTTTTACGCTGGTTTGATTGGATGGGTTTGGAGCGCCATCTAAAAGCGTTATTTACGTTTGCACGAAAGTACGTACGCGATCAGCAATCCAGCTATCTTAAACATATACCGCGCACATTGGATTATCTTTCTAATGTCAGCGGACGTTACCCGGAATTAAAGGCACTGCATGCTTATATTCAAAAAGTGACACCCTCTGCTTTACAAAGGATTAATTTATGCGCGCGATGATTTTAGCAGCGGGTCGTGGCGAACGAATGGGCGCATTGACAGCGCACACACCAAAACCCTTGTTACGCATAAACGAGCAATATCTCATTCAGTATGCCATCGTAAGTTTAGCGCGCGCGGGCATACAAGATATAGTTATTAATATTTCGTATCTCGGCGACCAAATAAAAAAAGCCTTGGGTGATGGCAGCCGTTATGGTGTGAATCTTTTATATTCTGAAGAAGAAAAACGTCTAGAAACGGGCGGCGGTATTTTTAATGCGCTGCCATTATTAGGCAGCGAACCGTTTTTAGTGGTGAGTGCCGATGTCATCACCGATTTTCCTTTTAAAACGCTGCCCAAACAACCAGAGGGTTTAGCGCATTTAGTGCTAGTGGATAATCCCGATTTTCATTTACAAGGTGATTTTGGTTTAGTAAATGGACGTATCGACCGCCTTGCCACACCCGCTTTTACTTATGCAAATATCGGCATCTATCGTCCTGAATTATTTGCAGCGTGCAAGTCAGGTCATTTTCCTTTAAACAACATATTATTTCCAGCGATCGATCAAGCCACGGTGACAGGTGAATACTACCAAGGAATTTGGTATAACGTAGGCACTCCTGCTAATCTTGAAGAAATTAATCTGCGCGCCCGAGAGGATTCGAACCTCTGGCCTTTGGTTTCGGAAACCAACACTCTATCCAACTGAGCTACGGGCGCAATGCCGTCACATATCCCTCATATCCCTCATACCCCACATACCCCTCATCCGCCCTTTGGGCACCTTCTCCCACAAGGGGAGAAGGCTGTGTAGTTAGGATTGTGGTCACATTTGAGCTTTTAAAGCGCTGAAATCCTTCACCTACCTCACTACGCAGCCTTCTCCCCTTGTGGGAGAAGGTGCCCAAAGGGCGGATGAGGGGTATGTGGGGTATGAGGGGTATGAGGGATATGTGGCGGGCACACACCAAAGCCGTTCCAGATCCAACATTTTTTTAACTAACTCTACTTAAGGAAAAACCCCATGACCCTAGCCATCGTATACAGCCGTGCATCTGTCGGCATTACTGCGCCATTAGTAACAGTAGAAACCCATCTCTCAAATGGTATGGCGGGTTTAAGTATCGTTGGTTTGCCAGAAAAAGCAGTCAAAGAAAGTAAAGACCGTGTGCGTAGCGCATTAATGAATGCACATTTTGATTTTCCCATCCGCCGCATCACCATTAATTTAGCACCAGCAGATTTACCAAAAGAAGGCGGGCGTTTTGATTTACCCATCGCTCTTGGCATTCTTGCAGCGTCCGGCCAACTTCCACGCGAAGTGTTGACACAATATGAATTTACCGGTGAACTCGCCTTATCCGGTGAGCTTCGGCCAGTTGATGGTGTATTGCCAATGGTCTTGGGTGCTTTTCAAGCAAATCGACAGTTAATTGTTCCTGCTGCGAATGCACGCGAAGCAGCCTTGGTGCCTAAAGCGCAGGTATTATCCGCCACACATTTACTCGATGTCTGTGCGCATTTAAAAAATGAAAGTGCATTGACACTTTGTTCGATGGATATTAGCGCGCCGATTATTGAATCAGTATTGGATATTGCTGATGTAAAAGGTCAGCCGCATGCAAAACGCGCATTGGAAATTGCGGCTGCAGGACGACATAGTCTGTTATTTATGGGGCCACCAGGAACGGGTAAAACCATGTTGGCGAGTAGATTATCAGGCGTTTTACCGCCGATTTCAGATGAAGAAGCCTTAGAGGTCGCAGCGGTTGCTTCAATTAGCAGTAATGGATTTGATCCTACCCATTGGAAACGCATCCCTTTCCGTTCACCCCATCACACTAGTTCCAGTGTCGCCTTAGTAGGCGGTGGTAGGCCACCACGTCCTGGCGAAATTTCACTTTCTCATCACGGTGTTTTATTTTTAGATGAATTGCCAGAATTTAGCCGACATGTGCTTGAATGTTTGCGCGAACCGTTAGAGTCAGGTTGTATTACTATTTCGCGCGCCGCGTTTCAGTCAATTTTTCCCGCGAAATTTCAATTTATCGCCGCGATGAATCCTTGCCCCTGCGGTTATGTGGGCAGTCAGTCTGATGAATGTCGTTGCACGGGTGAACAAATTAAACGTTATTTAGGAAAAATTTCAGGCCCGCTGCTTGATCGCATCGATATGCATGTAGAAGTCGCTCGCGTATCACCCCACTTTTTATTTGAACCACAAAACAATCAAACTGAATTAAGCGCGACGGTTCGTGAGCGTGTGATTAAAGCAAGGGAATATCAACAGCAGCGACAAGGAAAATGCAACACACAACTAACGGTTCCCGAGTTGGATAATGTTGCAAATCTTGAAATGGAAGCACAGCAGTTATTAGCAGAAGTCATGACCAAATATAATTTGTCTGCGCGCGTCTATCACCGCATCGTTAAACTCGCCCGCACTATTGCAGATCTAGAAAACAGTACTCCCATTACCCCAGCACACCTAAGCGAAGCCCTAAATTACCGCTGCCTAGACCGCGCAAAACCTTATAGTTAGCCTCCCGACGCTGATTTAATCGGGCACGGGCACGTTAAGGGCACCGGCCACGGGCACGATTAAGTCAGCGTTGGAGAGGATATATAACCCCCTGATTCTTCTAAAAACCAATCCCCCACCATGCATTCAGGTTATACTATTAAAATAAAACAAACTTAATTAAGATATAACAATCGATAATCAAAACAATGAGGAGAAGAGCATGGCTCTCATATTTTATCCCAATCCAGATGAAGTTGAAAAAGGCACATTAGAAGAGCGTATTTATACCCTGATGGATGCGGCAGAAAGATACAAAGCAATCATGCTGGATGTTTCTTCTAAGCCTGCTGTGAGCGATGATGACAAAAAACGTGGCATGATCCCACGCGAGCTGGGTGTTGCATATAATTGGGAAGAAATAGCACGAGTGTTGCGCAGTGTGCGGGACTTGTCAGAAAGCACCAAGCAAGACAAAACCAAGAAAGCAGAGCTGGTTGCCAAATTAGCGGAAGTGTATGAAGTATTACGCGGCGCAAAAATGTCGAAGCTTGAAGCCGTACGACTTGCGTTAATTGGAGAGGCAAATCAATTACGCGGCGGCTCATCGCAAGTAGCTTAACCTCTATCATTTTGAGGTAGCCTGGACACGCTTTTTGTGTCCAGGGTAGTGGCTTCGCTACGTACCCCCGGACACAAAAAGCGTGTCCAGGCTACCTCTAGTTAGGCCATGTTACTTTCAAAGGCGGTTCGCAATTTTCCCATTGCATTTTTCTCAAGCTGACGCACGCGCTCAGCTGAGATTTGATATTTATCGGCGAGTTCTTGTAATGTCAGCTTTTGCTCATCTAACCAACGGGTGCGGATAATATCTTGGCTGCGCTCATCCAACTCATTTAAAGCTTCATAAATGGTATCGCTGGATTGCAAAGACCAGTCTGCATTTTCCATTTGCATAGCGGGATTGTAACGGTGGTCTTCTAGAAAACCAGATGGTGCGAAGCTCGATTCATCGTCATCATTTTCAGGTGTATCAAAAGCAATATCGGATGAAGATAAACGCATTTCCATTTCACGCACTGTTTCTGGTTTTACACCTAAATCGTTTGCAACATCCGTCACTTCTTGCTGGGTCATCCAGCCTAAACGTTTTTTGAGGCTGCGCAAGTTGAAGAACAATTTGCGCTGTGCTTTGGTGGTGGCAATTTTAACAATGCGCCAGTTGCGCAAAATGTACTCATGAATTTCTGCTTTAATCCAGTGCATGGCGAAGGTGACCATTCGCACGCCCATATCGGGATTGAAGCGCTTGACGGCTTTCATCAAGCCAATATTACCTTCTTGAATAAGATCAGCCAGCGGCAAGCCATAACCCAAGTAACCCTTGGCAACCCGCGCCACATAACGTAAATGTGCCAAAATCAGCCGCTTTGCTGCCGCCAAATCATTGTTCGCTTTAAGCCGCCGCGCCATGTCGAGCTCTTCTTCAGCAGTAAGCATAGGTATTTGATTAATATAATGAAGATAAGCCTCAAGGCTATGGACGGGTAAGCGCAAATCTGCAAGCTGTAAGTATGTATTCATGGTTAGCTCGTTTAAGGGCTTTTAAGTTGGTCGCCATTTTAACCTAATTATACGTGATTTTGCTAGGTGTAGGTTTTTTGTAGCCTGGATGATTTTCTATTTAAACAAATCAGAATGCGAACCTGTTCTCACAAATTGCTTTTGTGTGTTTTCCTGTTAGCGGCATCGCGCATTGCCTTGATGGTTTCCTCATTGGGAATTTTCACCTCAAACGGCAAACCTTTGTGTAAACAGACCTGCATGTAAAATAAACGCACAGCTTCAGCTGATGTTAGGCCTACCTTGTGAAGAATTGTTTCAGCCTGTGATTTAAGCTTTGGCTCTATACGAGTATTGATCGTTGCTATTTTATGCATAAATATCACCCCTTTCTATATGTATAACACATGTTACACATAATTTCAACGCGAAAACAATGCATCGACAAACTCATCCGCACAAAAAGGACGTAAGTCTTCAATCCCTTCGCCGACACCAATAAAACGAATAGGAATCTTCGTTTCTTTTGCAATCGCAAAAATAATGCCGCCTTTTGCCGTGCCATCTAGCTTAGTTAATGCGATGCCAGTCACGCCCACCGCTTCATTAAATTGTTTCACTTGAGTCAATGCGTTTTGCCCAAGCGTTGCATCCAGCACAATGAGTACTTCATGTGGTGCAGTAGGATCAATTTTAGTAAGTACGCGTTTTACTTTTTGTAACTCCGCCATTAAATTGGATTGCGTGTGCAAACGGCCTGCGGTATCTGCAATCAGAAGATCCGCACCGCGTGCTTTGGCGGCTTCGAATGCATCATAAATAACCGCGGCGGTATCCGCACCGGGTTGTTGAGCAATGACAGGAATGTGATTACGTTCACCCCAAATTTGTAACTGTTGAATGGCGGCAGCGCGGAACGTATCGCCTGCAGCGAGCATTACTTGATGTTGCTGTTTATAAAAATGCGCAAGCTTGCCGATGGTCGTCGTTTTGCCGGAGCCATTGATGCCAACCACGAGCAACACGAATGGTTTGTGTGCGCTGCCTATCGTTAATGGCACATCACAGGGTGTCAACAGTTGGCTCATTTCTTGTTGTAAGCAATCAAATGCTGCTTCAGAATCACTTAATTCCTTGCGGGCCAGTTTTTGCGTCAGTGTTTTAATTAGTTGTTCCGTGGTGTCTACGCCTACGTCTGCGCTTAGCAAAAGAATTTCAATCTCATTTAGCAAATCCGCATTCAATTCTTTTTTCCCGAGCAATAAATTAGCGAGCCCGCTAGTAAACGTAGCGCGCGTTTTAGCGAGCCCTTGTTTTAAGCGTGTAAACATACCGCTCGTCGGTTGTTCAGTAGAGGCTTCATTTTTTCCTTTGAGGAACTTGAACATGTCTTATCCACTTTATATATCATTAAAAATTGGGTTTGATGTTAGCATAAGCAGCAACTAACTGTGAGAGTCAAGTTATGCAGCCAGGACAAATTCGCATCATTGCAGGTAAGTGGCGCGGTCGGCGATTGCAGGTGCCGGATATAAAAGATTTGCGTCCAACGCCAGATCGAGTGCGGGAAACACTCTTTAATTGGCTGGTACCCGTCATTGCTGGTTCGCGCTGCCTGGATGCCTTTGCTGGCACTGGGGTGTTGGGTTTTGAAGCACTCTCACGTGGTGCGGCGCATGTGGTCTTGGTGGATCAATCCTATGAAGCAGTCGCCTTATTGCAGGAAGAGTTAAAAACCTTTGGAGCAGACAATGCAGACGTTTATCAAGCAAGTGCGCCTAAGCAATTACGATTGCCCGCGCACCGTTTTGATATTGTTTTCCTCGACCCGCCTTACCAGGCAAACTTATTATTCCCTTGCTGCTTTTATTTAGAAGAACAGGGTTTCTTGGCGGATTCTGCGCATATCTATCTGGAAGCAAGACAAGCAATCAAGGATAATGAGCTGCCTTCGAATTGGCGGTTAATTAAAAGCCAGCAAGCAGGCCAAGTTTTTTATCATTTAGCAAAACGGGAGCGATGAGCAAATGACGGAAGCAACAAAACAAAAACCACGGTTAGTGAGCGGTGATACACCCACAGGACGTCTACATTTAGGACACTGGGTGGGCTCAGTGGAAAACCGCGTGCAAATGCAGGACGACTACGATTGTTATTTTCTCATTGCGAATATTCAGGCATTTACCACGCGCATGGATAAACCTGCAGAAGTGCACCAAAACGTCATGGAACTCATGATGGATTATCTGGCGGTGGGCATCGACCCCAAACGCAGCACGATTTTCTTACAATCAGAAATCGCAGCCATTGCTGAATTAACTGTTTTTTTTAGCATGTTCGTTCCTTTCCCGCGTGTGATGCGAAACCCAACCATTAAAGATGAAATACGTGATAAAGGCTTAGGTGAGAATTATCCCTTCGGTTTTTTACTTTATCCCATTAGTCAGGTGGCAGATATACTCGCATTTCTCTCACAAGTGGTACCTGTAGGCGAAGATCAAATCCCACATATGGAGCTCACTCGAGAAGTCGCGCGCCGTTTTAACCAATTATATTGCGGCGTCGATCCGCATACTGAGGATGCGGATTATCAAAAACAAGGTGGTTTGTTCCCCATTGTAGAAACAAAACTGGGACGTACTCGCCGCTTGATTGGTACAGGGGCACCAGGATCAGATGGCAATTTATTGAAAATGTCGAAATCACTTAATAACGCCATTTTCTTAAGCGACGACCCAGACACCATTAAAAAGAAAGTAATGAATATGTATACCGATCCCAACCGTCTAAAGGCTACCGACAAGGGCACAGTGGAAAATAATCCGCTTTGGGTTTTTCACGACACGTTTAATCCTGATACAGCATGGATTGAGGAAGCTAAAAACCGCTATCGCGAAGGCGCTATTGGTGATGTGGAGTGCAAACGTTGCCTAATAGATGTGCTAGTGGCGATCATCGAACCTATCCGTCAAAGGCGATCACAATTTGAGCACGATTTGCATTATGTAAAAAAGGTTTTGCAAGAAGGAACCGAAAAAGCAAATGTGGTAGCAGCAAAGACATTGCTGTTAGCGAAAGAGGCGATGAAGCAGCGTTATTTTTAAAGTGAGTGGTTACACTTTTTTATCGCATTGGTTCTTTGCTCTTATATTGTTTTCAGATAAGCTATGAACTTTATGTAAGGGTTTATATATAAGCCTTGCCAGTGGATCCACTGATTATTATTGGTTAATCAATTTTTAAAAGGAAATATGTATCATGCGAAAAAATATTCTCATTTCTGCCCTCGTTGGGTTATGCGTAGTTGGTTTAACAGCTTGTTCCAAAGGCGAAGAAAATAAAGTGGCCGATCAAAATTCGACGACTACAAGCACCACCACGACACAGCCTGATGGCACGACAACCACGCAACAAGTTGAAACTAAACCTACTTCCATGAACAACACCAACGCAGCAGCTCCTGCACCTGTACAACAACAGACCGATACAAACCAAGCGGTTGCGACAGCTGGCACAACAAACACTGATATGAACAGCACAACCACGGGCACTACAAGTACGACAGATACAACTGGTACGACCAGTACAACTGATCAATCTTCAATGCAACCAAGCACTTCACCTGACACAACAACAAACAGCACTACCACCACCAACAGCACGTCTAACACAACTGTTTCGCCATCAACTGATAGCAACAGTAGCACCACCAATACTGGAACCCCCAATGCTTCTTCAGTAGATTCCACCAGCACTACTACAACTACACAGTAAAAAAAGCGGTTGTTTTTTTTACAAACGCCATGCGAGGCTGATAGCAGCGCATGGCGTTTTTTCTTCCCTATTTTGTGGTAATCTTGGATGAGGTTTTTTTGCATTGAGATGTCATTGCGAGGGAGTGTAGCCTGGACACGCTTTTTGTGTCCAGGGTAGCGGCTTCGCTATATGCACTACCCCGGACACAAAAAGCGTGTCCAGGCTACACTCCCTCGCAATGACGACGCAATTTTCTACATTTGAGTTTAAATATGAACATAAAACATTTACTAACATCTGCGCTGATCATCGGTGGCTTATTTTTTGCCGCCACGGGTTTTGCCGAAAATAATTTGCCGCAAACGCCAGCTAAAACAACTCAACCTACGGCTCAATCTAGTTCATCCAGCCGCTTATGGAATCTTCAAGACGCGGATATTTTAAGTGTGATCAATGAAGTTTCGCAGGAAACAGGAAAGAATTTTGTAGTCGACCCGCGAGTGACGGGAAAGATATCATTAATATCCAGCAAACCCATCAATAAAAAAGAAGTGTATCAAGTATTTTTATCTGTGCTTGGAATATTGGGATTTTCTGCCGTTCCCAGTGGCCATGTAGTAAAGATTGTACCGAATATGGAAAGTGGTGAATTGGCAACAGCTGTTGCGAATAGCCAAGCACCGGGCCAAGGTGATGAAGTGGTCGTGCGTGTGTTTCCACTTGAAAATGTATCAGCCACACAATTGATTCCTGTGTTGCGCCCACTTCTGCCTCAATGGAGTAATGTGTCTTCGTACCCACCGGGCAATGTATTAATTTTAATGGGGCGCGCATCTAACTTAGAACGCATCATGTCCATTATTCAAGATGTGGATAAAGCATCAACGAACGGTATTCAAGTGATCCCGTTGCAGCATGCCTCAGCTTCCCAAGTGGCAAGTGTGCTAAATAATTTACAAACCTCAGCGCGCGCAGCGGGCGAATCAGCCGCTGTTTCTGTTGCGGTGGATGAACGCAGTAATAGTATTTTGTTGGGCGGTCCAAAAGCAATGCGTTTGAAAATGCGCGTTTTGATTTCCCAATTAGATGCAAAATCCAACAAGCCTTCTGGTAATACCGAAGTGGTTTATTTGCGTTATTTAGAGGCAAAAACCTTGGCGCCATTGCTTGGACGCATAGCGCAAAATATTCAAGGCAAAGAGGGTAGCGTACAAACTGATCTTAGTGCGGCAACAGGCGCGAACAAAACAGTGGTGTCCGCTAAAACAATATCCGTCCCAGAAAATACAACCAACATTCAAGCTGAAGTGAATACGAATGCAATTATCATCACCGCTCCACCCACTTTAATGAGCGCACTCAAATCCATTATTTCAAAATTAGATATACGTCCCGCGCAGGTATTAGTGGAAGCGATTATCGCAGAAATTGACGAAAATGATTTAACCAGCCTTGGCATTCAATGGGGCAGTGTCACGCCTAACGGTGAGGTAGCGCGTGGCGCGACCGGTGCGTTTCCTACATCGTTCCCGCAATTTGGTGCGGGTATCGTCGGCATTATTCCTTATGTGAAAATTCAATCTATTTTAAGTGTGTTGCGAAATCAAAATGGCGTGAACATTCTTTCTACTCCGCAAATTGTGGTGTTGGATAATCAAAAAGCGACAATTGAAATTGGACAAATGGTTCCTACGCAAATTGGTTCTTATGCGACGACCAATACCTCCGCCACCGTGACACCGTTTAACACCACCGATTATAAAAATGTGACATTGAAGTTAGATGTGACACCGCAAATTAATTTGGGTAATTCAGTGCGTCTTACCATTGGCTTAAAAAATGATACGCTGCAAAATCCTCAAAACCCGGGATCCACACCGCTTATCAATACCAGTAAAATTTCTAACAAAGTCATCATCAATAGTGACGATGTGTTGGTCTTAGGTGGGTTAATCA
>Ga0206988_1140_pt1 | contig 17728 bp, 11 predicted proteins | sample Alteio_BWMinCont_12_FD_153263 | JGI IMG/M metagenome (GOLD analysis project Ga0206988, IMG submission 153263) | Enriched cells from forest soil in Barre Woods Harvard Forest LTER site, Petersham, Massachusetts, United States -... | ecosystem: Environmental > Terrestrial > Soil > Temperate forest >... | reverse complement strand
AGGAGGAATTGATCCATTCGGGGACCGCCGTGTCGGTTACCCGAACCAGTGCCCCGATCACGGAAGGATGGAGCGACAGCTGGGGGTTCGAATGGGCAGGAAAGGACCCCAACGATAAAACGGATTTCGACAGGTATTGCGCCGACGAGGGTTTGGCGCGCACCGCGGGATTGCAATTCGTGGAAGGCAGGGATTTTGACCTGGAAAATTTTCCGACGGATTCGCTCGGCATCATCTTGAATGAATCTGCGGTCAAAGCGATGAACTTTAAGCAGCCGCTCGGCCAGATCATCAAAGATGATGGCCACAGCTGGCATGTGGTGGGCGTCATCAAGGACTTTATTCTCCAATCGCCCTTTTCTCCCATGCGGCCCATGGCGATCGAAGGAAGCAAGGGCTGGTTTTTCGTCATGCATTTTCGTCTGAACGACAAACGAACGGTGGCCGATAACCTGAAACAGGCCGGCGCCATATTCAAAAAATACAACCCGCAATATCCTTTCGAATATCATTTCGTCGATGAAGAATATGCCATCAAATTCGAAGATGAAAGGCGGACGGAGACCCAGGCGGGTCTTTTTGCCGGGTTGTCGATCTTCATTTCCTGCCTGGGGCTTTTTGGTCTCGCCACCTATATGGCGGAGAACCGCACAAAGGAAATTGGGATCCGAAAGGTATTGGGGGCATCTGTAGGAGGGATCGCCGGGTTGCTGTCCAAGGATTTTCTCCGGCTGGTGCTGATTTCATTTGTCATAGCTGCCCCCCTGGCCTGGTGGGGTATGTATAACTGGCTGCAAAACTACCCCTATCGCATCCAGATCGGGCTATGGGTGTTCGTTCTGGCTTGCGGAATTTCCCTACTGATCGCCCTGGGGACGGTCAGTTACCAGGCGGTTCGTGCGGCATTAGCCAACCCGGCCAGGAGCCTACGAACGGAATAGGGATCCGTTTAGCAATCCCTTGGGTAGGCCATTAAGTTCAAAAAGCCGCCAGCAGGTGTAGCCAGTGAACAGTTACGCAGGGATAAAAGGGAAAATCGATTTTATGGCTAATTGCCGGTTAGGGCGCCTTTTTCCTCATCCTTTTGATTGTTGTCGGACACGTTCAGACTGACCTTCCAATCTTTGCCGTGCTGGATGAGGAGCTGGACCCTGATTTTTCGGATATCTCCCACTGCCGGCAAGAGTTCGAAGTCCACGCTGGTTATTTTCCGGTTTTCTGAAGGCGTTTCGTATTGGCCGGTCAGGATGAAAGGCTTTTCCCCTTCGATTTTCACGATGGTGTTCTCCACATCAGTAAAAATTTCCTTGAATTTGGCTTTGGCCAGGTAGAAATCTTCTGAGTGAAAGGCGGAATAGGTCCAGCTGTTGATTTCATGCTGGGTGGCTGTGCAGCGGGTAACCGTGCAGGAAGTGGATCCCGGAACCTGGACTGTAGAACGGTATTCCGTTGTCTGCGGGTCCTGTCCGATGATTTCGCCTTTAATGTTATGGAAGCGGTTGGGATAATCCTTCAGCACCTTATCCAAGGCCGTATTGACCTTATTGGAGAAGACATCCTCCTGAGCGCGAATTCCTGAAGTCAGCAAAATCAGGCAAGCAATCGTTGCATGGAGTTGTTTCATAGTCAGGGATTTGTTCCAAAATACATCGAAAATCACATAGATACAATAGGGAAAATACGAACCAATTGGGACCGATTTGAGATACTAAATCAGGGAGTTAGGCGTTGTTTTTGATAGAAATGCCCAGTCAAAACCGCTATTATTCTGCAGATATTGTCCGGAATTACCGGGCCAGCTACCGTGCATTCCCCGGAATACTGGGTTTATTGAAGACTCTGGCTTCCGTAATCCGTTATGGTCACTCTCCTTTGGGAAGGAGTTCTCTGCAATCTGGCACAAAGAAGCCCCGTCCCTAACATATAGTATTAAAAATCAGTTAATTACCTCAGAAATCGGAATTCCGTATGCGCCGCATACCAGGATGCGGTTTTTGTCAGTTATTGCGCATAGGAACATATCCTCCGCCGCCCGGAGGGCCATTTCCGCGCATGGGTTCACTTCCGCGGGGGAAGAATCCGGGCATCCGCCTTTGCTGGGATCCCGGGAAATTGTTGAGGTTGTATGTGAAGGTCAACATGGCATAGCGGGTGAGTACATTGGACCTCGTATACTGGGCCTGACCGGAAGTAACGGATGCGTTTACGTAGCTGTTTTGATTCAGCGCGTCGAAAACATAGAGGCGGATTTCCCCATTTTTCTTCTTGAAGAGGGATTTGGCAATGCTGGGGCTTAACAAAGGAACGTTCGCATTATACCCCGGAGGACGGTTTCCGTAAAAGGTATAGTCAAAGGTAGTTGCGATCAGCCAGCCATTATTCGTATAGGCAGTGATCTCCGTGGAAAATATCTGACTCCAGTAATTCTCATTGGCACCTGGGGCGGTGGAATTCCGAGCGATGGTATAATTTGTTGCGCTGCTGAAGTTCATGTCGAAATTCTTCTTCAAATTGGTCGTCCAGGAAATGGTTTCTCCCAAAACAGTATTCCGAACAAAATCATGAGGCAGGGTATTGGTCTGGGCTTGCCCCGTATTCCCAACCAACGATTGGCTTTGGGAATAATTTACGCTACTGATGAAGTTCAGATTGGATTTGGGCTTCTTCAACGGGAAGCCATAGTTCAGGTACCCGCTGACGTTATAGGTCCCGTTTAGGTTAACGTAGCTGGTGGTTCTTTTGCCACTAGTATCCAGCACAATTGAATTTTGTATATCGTTCACCGTGGTGCTGGCGTTGAGCGTGGCGAACAGCACGTGTTGGCTGATCGGATCGAAGGAGGCATACAGAATACGGAGACTGTGGGTGAATTGAGGCTTTAGATCCGGATTGCCGACCTGGAAATTGAGCGAATCAGAGGTCGTCGCGATGGGTTGGAGCTGGGCGACGGAGGGATTTCCCGTTCTACCCGTATAATACAGGCGGAAATGCTGCGTCTTGGAAAAATCGTATCGGAAATTGATTGTTGGCGTCAGGTTGACGTAGTTGTGGGCGATGGTAATGTCCTTGGTTGTATTCAGACTGATGAAATCCATGAGTTGGATCCCTGATCCGATGCTCAGGTTGTATTGAGGCTGCTGAATTCGCCAATTCAGGGTAAACCGGTTGGCGTTCGAAGTAAACCGGTACGAATTGCTGAACAGGCTGTCAAATACATTAAAGCCTTTCACATTATTGTCGTAGCCGAAAGTATTGTTGATGCTGTTGTTTCGGTTGTAGGTGTAGTTATAGTTGAATTCCAGGATCTGATTCTTGGCGATCGGTTGGGTATATGACAAAGTCGGGCTGAACGTGAGCGAATGCAACGAGTCGTTGTAATACTGGTTGATCGTGTCCACCAGATAATTAGGTCGGTAAAAGGTATTTACGGCGAAATTATAGCCATTCCCGTTGTTCACGTTGGCCGTGGCGCTGATGTCCAGGGAAATGGTGCGGAACTTTTGTTCAAATTTATGCCGCAATTGAAGGTTGGCGTTGTTGATATTGAAACCCGAGTTCGTGCTGGTCGTGCGTCCTGCGGAGTTGTAGATATTTCCGCCGTTATTGTCCACCGTCTGCGTGTTGGATGAACCATTGGGCATTGTAGTTTGGAAGCTGATGTTCGGGCGGAAAATCAGCGAATTATTGCTGTCGAATCGCTGCTCCAGGTTAAAGAAGATCCGGTGGTTTTCCGTTCGCTGTATAGAGGATTGATTCTGGTTGTTAACCGTAAACGAGTCCTGCAGGATATTCTTGGTATAAGACGACTGATCTGTGGCTACATGCTGGCTGTTGAAAAAATAGCTTCCGTAGGCATCGGTATTGGGACTCCAGTTGTCCCGGTAATTGGCCCCTGCGGCCCAAACTGTGGTTACTCCGCTGGCGCTGGGGTTAGTCGCCCCAGTGTTCTGTGCCCCGCCCCGACGGCCTCCGGAGGTTCCCAGGATATCCTGGATTGTAAAATTCTGTTTGTTTACGTCATTGGCCTGCCCTAATAGGGATACCTGCTCGTCGCCATCGAAACGATGCAGGTTAACGCTCTCATCATAGTTCTGGTCCGTTCCAAGCCCGGCGATCAGCCTGCCGAAATAGCCTTCCCGCTTATCTTTCTTCGTCGTTATGTTAATCGTCTTCACCCGGTTGCCGTCGTCAAATCCGGTGAATTTGCTTTGGTCGCTCAAATCGTCGAATACCTGGATCTTATCGATGATATCCGGGGGAAGGTTTCTCGTGGCCAGTTTGGGATCATCGCTGAAAAAGCGCTTTCCGTTGACCAAAACGCGCTGGACTGTTTCCCCCTGGGCGGTAATATTTCCACTCTTGTCCACCTGGATCCCCGGAAGTTTTTTGAGCAAATCTTCCGCCACCGCATTGGGCTTGGTCGTGTACATGCCTCCTACATATTCTACGGTGTCCTTATGTAAAGTGATCGGTGGACGGGCAATTGTAACGGCCTCCAGGTCCTCGCTTCGGCGCTGGAAATAAAGGGTGCCAAAATTGAAACTGGTGTCCGTTAGTGAAATGCCAAAACGCCGGGTGATCGGTTCGAATCCCTGAAAACTTATGACTAGGCGGTAATTGCCCGATTTGAGGTTCCTGACGGTAAAATCCCCGTTTTTATCGGTCAGCGTAAATGCCTTTACCGTGGAATCCAAAGACCCCATAATGGAAACAGACGCTTCAGCCAGGTTTTGCTTGCCCGCGGAATCTACAATACGACCGGCAACCGTGCCAACAGCCGGTTCTTGCGCCTGCGATGCGATGGGGGGAAATACAGAAAGCAGAAGAAGAGCGTAAGCAATCCATCTCATGGACCTGGGTTAAATCTAGTTCAAAATTAGTTCACTGCAGGCAAAAGCTGCGTCCAACCTGTACCAAAGGCAAATTGTCGGGTCAGTAGGGTGAATGGCGGGCCTATCCGAACAGGTATTCAACGTCTTCCCGGGAAAGGCTCTTCACAAAGCCCTCGTCGTCGGCGATCAGGTCCTTGGCAAGCACCCTTTTCTTGTCTTGCAAACGAAGGATTTTGTCTTCAATAGTGCCCTTGCAGATCATGCGATAGGCAAAAATGTTCTTCGTCTGTCCGATCCGGTGGGTGCGATCGATCGCTTGCTGCTCCACCGCAGGATTCCACCAGGGGTCGACAATGTATACATAGTCGGCCGCCGTCAGGTTTAGGCCCACTCCCCCGGCTTTGAGGGAGATGAGAAAGACACGACAGCTGTCGTCCTGCTGGAAATTGGTGATGGCCTTCTCCCGATCCACGGCGGATGTGCTTCCGTCAAAGTATTCATATTTCACATCCAGGTCCTCCAGCTTTCCCCGGATCAGGGCAAGCATGCCCAGGAACTGCGAAAAGATTAACGCCTTGTGGTCGCCAATATTCTCCGTTATTTCGCGAGCCAATTCATCGAGCTTAATGGAATGATTGGGATATTTTTCCGGTTCGTTGAGTATCGAAGGGGAATCGCAGATCTGGCGCAGTTTCATAAGTCCTTGCAGAATCGTAAGCTGTGACTTGTATATTCCCTGGGCCTGGATGGTTCCCAAAATTTTATCCCGGTAGTCGTTGCGGTAGGCGTCGTAAACTTTTTGCTGTTCCGATTCCATCTCACAATAAAGGATGGTCTCCGTTTTTTCGGGAAGGTCCTTGGCCACCTGTTCCTTTGTCCGCCGCAATACAAAAGGATACAGCAACTTGCGCAAATGTTCTTTGCGGTCCGATTCCCCGAATTTGTCAATGGGAACCGCAAACTCCTGGCGGAAAAACTCAATGCTGCCCAACATGCCGGGGTTCAGAAAGTTCATTTGCGCATATATATCCAGCGTGTTATTCTGCAGCGGCGTTCCGCTCAGGCAAAGGCGGTGTTTGGCATTCAACAGGGAAGCGGCTTTGGTGACTTTGCTGGCGGGATTTTTGATCGCCTGGGACTCATCCAGGACCAGGTAGTCAAAGGGGATATCGATCAGCATCTTGATATCGCTTCGCAAGGTTCCATAGGTGGTGATGATCACATTGAATTGGCTGAGTGTGACCTTGTTGCGCGTCCTGTCTCCGCCATGGTGAATGAGATAACTCAGTCCCGGAGTGAATTTTTTGATCTCGTTCTCCCAATTGAATATCAAGGTCGTTGGACAAATCACCATGGCATTCAGCTTTCCATAGTGGCCCAGGTAATGGTGCAGAAAGGAAAGGGCTTGCACGGTTTTGCCTAGTCCCATATCGTCAGCGAGAATTCCTCCCCAATTCACTTCATGGAGGTAGTTGAGCCAATGAAACCCGTGAATCTGATAGGGGCGCAGGATATTTTCGAGATGTACGGGCGGGGCAATTTCCCGGATATGCTTGAATGCCCGCAGTTGTTCGTATTTTTCCTCCAGTCGGATGACCAGTTCCTCCTCGTCGCGATCTTCATATAATTCGTCGACGACGCTCAAATGGTACTTGGAAAGACGAAGTTGGTTGCTTTTTCCTTCCCCCACCCGGAATAACAAGGAGTATTTCTTGATCCATTCCTCCGGAAGAACCCCAAGTGTTCCGTCACCCAGTTGGACAAACTGCTGGCGGTTGGCCAATGCCTTTTTAACATCCGCGATGGTAACTTTTTGCGAGCCAAACACGATGTCGACTTTGGCATCGAACCAATCCGTATTGTTGCTGATGTGAATGCGGGTTTGCGGCTTTGCGGTGTTGAACCGGAAATTCTTTAGGGCGTCAAAACCGTATACGGGCACTTTCATTTCCTGCATGGCGTCAACAAACAGGAAAAACCAATTATTCTTCAACACGTCAGTTCCCTTCAGGGCCAGGCCCGTGGAACCCTCCGTATGCACGAATTGCGAATGGAGCGATTCCAGTTTATGAGTGAACGCCATCTCCGCTTCGCGATTCCTGCGTACGATCAGGACCTGATCCCCTTCCGGAACAATGATCTCATCCTTGCCTCCTGCCCTTGTCTCGTAACCCTTGTATGAAAACAGAGGTTGGAAAAGCAGGTAATCGCCTTTTTCTACGAGCATCAGGCGCTTTTCCGGTTCCCCATCTTTAACTTCTTTGATCATTTCGGAGTCAAAATCCACATGATAGTCCCTGGTAAGCGGCACAATGAATTGACGAAGTTCTTCCTGCCAAGCCGACCGCGATATGGTCCTCTTTCCTTTTCCGGCGAATTTCTCCACCAAGGCAACATCTTCCTGCCGGCCCAGTAAATACAGGTTATGGTTATAGGAAAACAGGAGGCTGCTGCTGCATTCGTTGTGGCCCACCGGAACAGGCTGCCCGTTGATTTTAACATAGCAGCTAAGTTCATACTCGCCGCGAGTGTTCAGGATACGGAAAAAGGGGGTAAGTGGATCGACCGCCACGCCTACAGGTTTCAAATTTTCGGTCCGGAAAGGCTTGTGGCCGTTTAGGAAAAATACAAAGGGGTTATCCTGCAGCTCGGTGAACAGCTTTTTGAATTTCGGGTGCAGATATTCAGCCATCAAAGACCTGGTCTCCTCGGGTAAATCGTCATCCGTGTGTATGATGTTTTCCCATATCCCGCTGAAAGGCGAATTCCGGCTGAGGTATTTGTTGATTTCCGATTCCTGCACCTTGCGTAGCGCAGGGATCATCTGACGGTCCGCTTCGCTGAACGAGTCCAGGTTCAAAAATTTGCTGAGGTCGATCTTTTCCACGCGGCCGACGAATGCCGTTTGCTCCTCGTTACTTTCGCCAGATATTGCATCCAGGGCGAATCCCGGATACCCGTCGTGGTTGAAATTAAATACGATACCAAGCCGCTGCGTCGGCGAAGACGGGTTTTCTACAGAAGGCTCTTCGACTTCGGGGCTTTCTTCTATTACCATTTTGGGCCGCGTGGAAAACAAGGGAGTTACCCGTTTGACGGATGGATCAAGGACTCGCAGGAATGGTTTTCCTTCCTTGTAACTGAAAGCGAATTTGCCTTCCAGGGTGTCCGAAAGGGAATACCCATATGCTTCAAGAAGCTTGTTTTTTTCTTTATCCCAGTTGCGTATGCTGTCAAAATAATAAGGACCGTGCGCATGCAGGAGTTGAAGGAACACAATTACTTTGGGAAGGCACAGGGGATGCTTGATGTCGTCGAAGTCGCAACTGGTATCGAAATTTCTTTCCTCATTTTTGCGGATCAGGACGGCATAGGAACGGCCAGCCAGCTCCACGTGCGCTTTGACAGTTTCATCTTTTGCCGATTCTACGTTGGCGCGTTTGGTATGAAGATATTTCTCCGCTTCCTCGAATGTCTCGCTGGAGCAAAGCAGACGGATAGTGCGGAGGTCGATGAACTTCATTTTCAGGACCGTATGCTGTTGATTGTACCGGATTTCTTCGGCCTTCAACAGATTGCGGTCCAGCAGCTCCTGCAACTGGATCAGAGCCGCTGCTTCGTGCCGGCAGATATCGCCCAAGTTGTAAGGACAGCTGCAGCGCACCGAAAGCGTCTTGGCTTCCTTGAATTTTTGGACATATACTTTGTAGTGAGTCGAATAACTATCGTCTTTCACGCGCAAGGTGACGGATTCGAAGAGCTCGTCGTATTCTACCAGGTCCACGTATCCAATGGCGTGGATCTTTTTTCCACGACGAATTACTTCATCGGTCCCATGGGTATACACATACTTGATAAGGTGCGGGAGGGCCATGCTGCTTGTTGAAAATCAGCCCTGGTTAGCGGCTAATCCGGCGAAGGAGTGCTGCACCGGCCGGTTCCGAAAGGGCCAATCTGCAAAAGTAAAGGAAAAAAGCTGAGCGTCTGAAGATTTTGAAGAAATATTAATGCGTACTTAATCTGGAATATCTGCATCTTATGCAATATTTGCCCTTGCAGTTTGGAATAATACCGGTAAAGCTACCTTTGTCGATGCGGCAGTTTATGCAAAAGTTTCCATTTATGCTTTTCCGCGCCAAGTTCAGTGCTTGTCTTATTCTCGCTTTGTCGCAACCTGCGCTTTCGCAGAAATTAAAAAAATCAGACAGGGCCATATTGGCCAACCTGGAATCCGAGATCCGTTATTTGGCGGATGACCGGCTCGAGGGCCGACGGACCGGAACAACGGGAGAGAAAATGGATAGCGATTATCTCATCGCTGAATTCGAACAAATCAAATTGGCTCCCGCCGGAGCAAACGGAACCTGGTTGCAAGCGTTCCCGGTAGACGACGGAAAGCAGGTCAATCCGGCGACCTGTTTGGTCATCAATCAGGATAGCCTGCGGATAAACGCCGACTACTTTCCTTTGCCGTACAGCGCTTCACTGTCAGTTTCCGGAAGCCCGGCGATGGCTCTGCAGGAGCGGGGCGTGCCCTGGTTCGTGGACCTGAAAGAAACGCTCGAATCCAACCAGGGGAATCCTCATTTCAGCCTAGATAGCTATTTGCATGGCCGAATCAGGGATTGCGTGAAAAAAGGAGCGACCGCAGTAATCATTTACAATTCCTCAAAGATCGACGACGGGATCTCATTCGACGCTAAGGACCGGTCTGCCGCCGAAACTGTTCCAATAATGTATGTAACAGGGGATGCCAGGCGCAAATACCTTCACGATGAGTCCGCCTCGATGGAAATCCACCTCACGGTTGATATGAGCGAAAAAATCCGCACGGGGCATAATGTCGCTGCTTACCTGGATAACGGGGCTCCCGGCGTGGTGGTAATCGGCGCGCACTATGATCATCTGGGCTATGGGGAAGACGGAAATTCGCTTTACCGCGGGAAAGAACGGCTGGTCCACAATGGGGCCGATGATAACGCCAGTGGTACAGCCGCCATGATCGAACTCGCTCGCTTGTTGAAGACATCCAAGTTCAAGAATTATAATTATCTCTTCCTGGGCTTTTCCGGAGAAGAATTGGGTCTGCTTGGATCCAAATATTTTACCGAACACCCGACGATCGATCTGGCCCGGGTTGATTACATGATCAATATGGATATGGTGGGGAGACTAAACGACAGTACGCATGCGCTCACCATCGGGGGCTATGGGACTTCTCCGTCCTGGGGGGAATTGTTCCGCAAGGATGATGGCCATAAATATTTTCAGCTGAAGTACGATTCCAGCGGAACGGGCCCCAGCGACTACACCTCTTTTTATTTGAAGAATATCCCGGTCCTGTTCTTTTTTACGGGGATTCATGAAGACTATCATAAGCCGACCGACGATTACGATAAAATCAATTATTCCGGAGAATTGGAAGTGGTCAAATATATCTTTAGCCTCGTGGAAATCCTAAACGGAGAAGGCAGGCTCACATTTAGCAAAACACGCGAAAACCAGATGGCCACAAGGGCTCGCTTCAGCGTTACATTGGGCATCTTGCCTGATTATTCCTATACCGGAGCGGGGGTCCGGGTCGATGGCGTCAGCGATGGGCGCCCGGCCCAACTGGCTGGCTTGCAGGCAGGAGATATCATTGTCAAGCTCGGCGAATTTCCTGTTTCCTCCCTTGAAAGCTACATGGAGGCGCTGTCTAAATTCAAGAAGGGCGACCGGACTCATGTTCAATACCGCAGGGGAAAAGACCTGACCGAGGCCCCGGTTGTCTTCTAGCGTGTAAGCCCTGTGCAAACGATCGGCTATGAAACTAAAGTATAAACTGGAGGACGTAACGGATAGTTTTTGGGACGATGCGCACCTGCTTGGGATCATGGCGCCAGTCAAGGACTATCAGTTTTGTCGCCAGATCAATCATTGTCTGCGTTTTGATTTCAGGATCAACCACCAGATCGAGATCCAGGTGGCTAAGAAACAGCGCAGCTATTTTTTTTCGGTATTCGAATATGCCGAACTAATGCGATCCGTTCGGCATTTCCTGTACAACAACCAATTCGACGGGGAATTCTTGCTGCCGGAATTCCGGCACCTGGACTTTCTCTGGCTGATCAAGGGAGAACTGCCTTCAGACGGAGAACTCGGTCATTTGGTGGAGACGATCCGTCGGGTGGCCAGCGTACAGCTCGTAACCGAACTCACCAACGAGAAGATCAGGAATAAGGAATACCTGGTTCTCTAAGCACCCTTTGCCCCTTCACGATTAAAACCATTCGCATGTGGAAAGAAGAAAACAACAGCCTGTATCGAAAGTTCGAGTTCAAAGATTTTTCAGCCGCCTTTGGGTTCATGGCCAGGGTCGCCCTAGAAGCCGAAAAAATGAACCACCATCCCCTATGGACTAATGTCTATAACCGCGTGGAGCTGTGGCTGTCCACGCATGACGCCGGGGATATCGTTACGGAAAAGGACAGGAAACTGGCATCCCGGATCGATGCCTTGGTCTGAGCTAGCTGTTCATGCTGGCCAGGAATTCTTCATTGCTCTTGGTTCCCCGGATCCTTTTGAGCAGCTCGTTCATCGCCTCTTCGGTATTCATGTCGTTGAGGTAGACGCGCAGCAGGTTCATGCGTTGAAGCACTTCTTTTTCGAGGAGCAAGTCGTCCCTGCGGGTAGATGAAGCAACCAGGTCGATGGCGGGGAAAACGCGGCGATTAGACAAACGGCGGTCCAGTTGCAATTCCATGTTGCCAGTTCCTTTGAATTCCTCAAAGATCACTTCGTCCATTTTAGATCCGGTATCGATCAGAGCTGTGGCCAGGATCGTTAGCGATCCGCCGAATTCAATTTTCCGGGCAGCTCCGAAGAACTGCTTGGGTTTTTGCATCGCATTGGCTTCGACGCCACCGCTGAGTACCTTGCCGGACGCAGGAGCCACCGTATTGTGGGCCCGGGCCAGGCGAGTTATGGAATCCAAGAGGATCACGACGTCATGGCCGCATTCCACCAGGCGTTTGGCCTTCTGGAGCGCCATTGTCGAAACCTTAACGTGTTTTTCTGCCGGCTCGTCGAAGGTGGAAGCGATCACTTCTGCCTTCACGCTGCGTTCCATATCCGTTACTTCTTCCGGACGCTCATCCACCAGGACGATCATCAGGTAACATTCCGGATGGTTGGCCGCTATGGCATTCGCAACGGCCTTGAGCAGGACTGTTTTGCCCGTTTTGGGCTGGGCGACGATCAGTCCGCGCTGGCCCTTGCCAATCGGGGTGAACAGATCCATGATGCGCGTGGAGAATTCGTTCGGCGCTTGGAAAAGATTCAGCTTCTCGAATGGAAACAGGGGGGTCAGGTAGTCAAAAGGAACCCGGTCGCGCACTTCCTCCGGTCCTTTATTATTGATGGTTTCGACCTTGAGTAGCGCAAAGTATTTTTCCCCTTCCTTGGGCGGCCGCACGGCGCCATACACGGTATCCCCAGTTTTCAGACCGAAAAGCTTGATCTGGGAAGGCGATACATAGACGTCATCCGGCGAAGAGAGGTAATTGTAATCGCTGCTTCGCAGAAATCCGTAACCGTCAGGCATCATTTCCAGCACTCCTTCGGAAAGGATCACCCCGTCGAATTCGATATTGAAGGATTCATTTCGCCGCTGCGGATAGACCTTATTTTGGAGGAAATCGTTTCCTGGACGGCTCATGTCGGGCGATGATTCAGTTTCCTCTGGCATCATGCCACTTACTTCCTCGTCACCTTCCATCTGCTCTTCACCTTCATCCATCGACTCTTCCGAATCAGTCGGAGGGGCTTCCTCACGATCCTCTTTTTTCTTTACTTTTTTCAGAAAGGGTTTCTCTTCTTTCTTGCGGACTTCTTTCTTGGGTTCTTTTTTCACTTTGTCGTCTCCGCTTTCCACAATAGCTTCTTCGTTTGAATTTGCAGTTACCGTTTTGATTATTCGCTTGCGTTTGGGTTTTTCTGATGAGTCGCCATTGGTTTCGCTTGAAACGACCGCCTGTCTGTCCAGGATCTTGTATACTAGTTCCTGCTTGTCCAATCGCTTCGCACCAGGTATCTTCAGCTGCTCGGCAATATCCAGCAGCTCGGGAACGAGCATGTCGTTCAATTGAAGAATGTCGTACATAAAAAGGCTTGAGAGTTGAACGCTATTCAAAAAACAGACAACTGTCTTCTGGAATAGGTCTTGAAATGAATTTTGATTGTGATGATCGGAATGGCTAAAACTGACGAGTTGAGGGCTTCGGGTATAGACTGATCAGCTTAATTCCAGTGCAATTTTAGTATAAAAACGCAAAAAGCAAAAAAATATTTGATCCAAACCGCCGGAAATGAGTGCAATAGGCTGTTTCCGGACATATGGGCAACTCGCTTGGAATGAAGCGGAAAAGCAATATATCATCGCCACTTTCGATGCAAGTTTTATCTTTGCAGGCCTTATTCGCGCAGTATGTTCAACCAACGGAAAAAAGTGAAGGATCTCCTGGATCTCGGTTCTGCCGAAGGAGAGGTCACGGTGATGGGATGGGTGCGCAGCTTTCGAAACAACCAGTTCATATCCCTCAATGACGGCTCAACCAATCTTAACCTACAGGTGGTCATTGAGCTTGGTCTTCTGGATGAAACCACTCTCAAGCGCATCACTACGGGGGCCTGTCTGAAAGTTACCGGCCGCCTCGTCGCTTCGCTGGGAAAGGGGCAAAAAGTCGAGCTTAAAGCCAATTTGCTGGATATTTTAGGAGACTGCGATCCCGAAAAATATCCTATCCAGCCTAAAAGACATAGCCTGGAATTTCTTCGGGAAAATGCGCACCTCCGCTTCCGCACGAATATTTTCGGCGCTGTTTTCCGGGTAAGGCATGCGCTGTCTTTCGCGATACATCAGTTCTTTCACGAGAGAGGATTTCTTTGGCTTCATACCCCCATAATCACCGCTTCCGACGCCGAAGGCGCCGGTGAAACTTTTCACGTGTCGACGCTGCCCTTCAAGCAACCTCCACTCAACGAAGACGGAACGGTCAATTTTAAGGAAGACTTTTTCGGTCGCCCCACTAATCTTACGGTAAGCGGACAGCTTGAAGGCGAACTTGCGGCGCTGGCCTTCAGCGAGATCTACACGTTCGGCCCAACTTTTAGGGCAGAGAACTCGAATACGGCCCGGCATCTGGCCGAATTTTGGATGATTGAGCCGGAAATGGCGTTTTATGATCTGGAGGATAATATCAACCTGGCGGAGGCATTCATCCGGTACATCATTCGCTTCGCCATGGATCATCATCCTCAGGACCTGGAATTTCTCGGCAAGCGGTTGGAAGAGGAAGAGGCACAAAAGCCACAAGCGGAGCGAAGCGAGCTGGGTCTCTTACCCAAACTGGAATTTGTGTTGAGCAACGACTTTGAACGGATTACCTATACTGACGCGATCGAAATCCTGGTTCAGTCCCCGGCGAGTCGAAAGAAGAAATTCCGCTACGAACCGTCCTGGGGCATGGACCTCCAAAGCGAGCACGAACGCTGGCTGGTGGAAAAGCATTTTAAGAAGCCGGTGGTGGTGACGAATTATCCCAAGTCGATCAAAGCGTTTTATATGCGCCAAAATGACGATGGAAAAACAGTGTCCGCAATGGATATCCTTGCCCCGGGTATAGGTGAAATCGTGGGAGGATCACAACGCGAGGAAAGGCTGGAACGCCTGCTGCAGCGCATGCAGGAGATGAATATCCCCTCCCAGGAGCTTTGGTGGTATCTGGATAGCCGACGATTTGGAACTGCGCCACATTCCGGATTCGGCTTAGGATTTGAGCGCATGGTTCAGTTTGTCACAGGTATGACCAATATTCGCGATTCCATCGCCTTCCCACGAACGCCCAAGAACGCTGAATTCTAGCGGTTTCCGAAGCTATCTGCCATCCTCACTTTTTTTGGACTGCGAGAAAGACCGGATCCTGGTCCTCAGATTTTGCCGGATGTTTACGTAGAACAGGTTAATGTCGCCGATATGGTAGTTGCGGGAAAAATAAAAGAGGCTTCCCGGATAATGGGGCTTGTGGATCCACAGAAAATCGTGGTGAATTTCCGCGTCGGCGGCCTCGGGGACGATCCGGTTGAATTTAGTCAGAACTGCGCCCAGGTTCAGGGAATGGGGTGCATAGACGGTATCGGTAGTCCAGGTTAATGGATTGCAGACATAGGATTCGCCACTTTCATAAAGGGGGGGTTCGTAGTCCCATCGAAAGGTCCTCCATCCCACAAAGCAGCCCGTTTGGGTGGAGTCCTGACAGGGTGCCAGTTTTCTGAACGAGCCCTTTACGATCGGCATTCCGACGAGATAAGCCACCACCAGCCTGGAACTCAACGGCTTTCCATCAAACAGTTCTTTGATTAACCGTTCCGCATGAGTGGTTCCCTGGCTGTGCGACGCGATGATGATCGGCCTGCCCTGGTTATAATTGTCAAGGTAATATTGAAAGGCCCGCCGCACATCGCTGTAGGCGATGTCAAATGATTCCTTCGCACTGTCGCTATTTGGAGAAAAATAAGCGCGGATATTCGCCTGGCGATAGCGTGGAGCGAAGACCCGGCACTCATTAAAGGCACTCGCCTGGTACAGGATCGTCGTGTAATCGGTCTTTGCGTTGATCACTGAATCGTTGATGTCGGCGTTCCAGCTTCCATTGAATGATCCGGACGTTGTAGGATGAATAAAGAAGACATCCACGCCCGTATCCTTGACGGTTTGCGCTTGAAGCGGTTTGGGTATGCTGTCCGACGGGTTTTTCTTGAAAGGAAGGGCAGCCCAATATTCCGGAAGGCCGTAATCCGGCACAGAATCCTTATTGGGAAATCGGTAATCGGCCAAAAATCGGGTATAGGATGGAGTGCAGGAAAAAAGAAAAACAGCTATGATGATACCGGTAAGAAAATCCATTCGTTTGGCCAAAATCTCTAAATTTACCCGCTAAAACTACTTAAAAAATCGATTTTCAGCCGCATCATTATGGCTATTCCAGTGGTTGACCTCGGCGATTTTGTCGGTGGAAATGCTCAGAAGAAAGAGGATTTTGTGCATTCACTTGGTTCGGCATTTGAAGACGTCGGATTTGTTGCGGTGCGCAATCATGGGATTCCCGACGATCTGATCGCCTCCCTTTACCGCAACGTACAATTGTTTTTTTCCTTGGCGGCCGACGAAAAGAAAAAATATGAAAAGCCGGATCTGGCCGGACAGCGCGGGTATACTTCCTTTGGCAAGGAGCACGCCAAGGGTAGTGAATCGGCTGACCTGAAGGAATTCTTTCAGTTTGGCCAGATCGTGGTAGACGCAGAGCTTATCCACCCGCCTTATCCTCCCAACGTCGTAGTCGATGAAGTTCCCAGCTTCTCCCCCACCTTTCAGCGGGCTTATCGGTCTTTTGAACATTCAGGAACGGCTCTTTTGCAGGCCATCGCGCTTTTCCTGGGCCTCGGCGAATCGTATTTTGACCGGCAAGTGCACAATGGCAATTCCATATTACGGGCAATTCATTATCCTCCCATTACGCACGAACCCCGCTCAGCCATACGCGCGGAACAACACGAAGACATTAACCTGATTACTTTGCTAGTTGGCGCATCAGCCGACGGTCTTCAGATTCTCAACAATCAACAGGATTGGGTACCCGTTACCTCTTTGCCTGAGCAAATTGTGGTAAATGTGGGGGACATGCTTCAGCGGTTGACGAACAATAAACTAAAATCAACCACGCACCGGGTAGTTAACCCGCCAAGGGACAAATGGCATACCTCGCGTTTTTCCATACCTTTCTTTCTCCATCCAAAAAGCGAGATGAGCCTCGCCTGCCTGGGGAGTTGCATCGACACCGGACACCCGAAGGCATACACCGACGCAACTGCCGGCGAATACCTCGACGAACGCCTCCGGGAAATAGGGCTAAAAAAATGAATCGACATTCCGCTGAGCAGGTTCTACAGAATGATACTCATTCATTCTTATTAATTGTTTTCGAATAGAAGTCGATGATATCCAGGACATACTTGATGTAAACGGCTGCTCCTTTAATTTTCTCTGCGTGCGTGCCCGCGGCCACTTGACTGTTTACCCCTAATAATTTCACCCCGGTACCTGAGCTGTCGGAAATAAATACGGGGCAGCCCGACAATCCCGGGATATACGAATCAAAGTAAACATCATCTGCTTGCAGGCCGGCTGCTGGCGGCGGCAATGAGCTGGCTTCATAGGTTTTTACCACATGACTTTCGTTCATATACGGAAAACCGCAAATCAGCAGGGTTTTGTTGGGCCATTCCGTCCGGCTGGTATCCAGGTCACCGTCCTGGATTGAGTAAATGTCACCGCTGTCATCGAAAATATTCAAATGCATGAACGCAGCGTCTATTCTGGATTTAGCCACCGATATATGGATATAATATGGGGTGCTGTCTTTAGTAATCAGAGAAAAAGTCTTGGCATCATAGGTATTATCCGATTTGGATTGATACCAAACCGTCAATTTGGTAGGTGGTTCCGAAATATTGGGCAACAAGTTTCCAGTGGAAGGGTCTTTACCGGAGAAGACATGGTAAGAAGAAACCAGGAAACTCATTCCTCCGTGAGTTACGATAAAGCCTGACGCATAGAACAGGACCTGATTCCGGTTATTTTTTCCTTCAATAAAGCAGGAATACTTATCCATAGATTGTTTGTCCAGGGTTTGAGACTGAATGGCCTCAACAAATAACATTGATAAAAGGAATAGCGCTGGTTTGGTCATACAAATGGGATTAGGCTTTTTATGCGAACCTAAATATAGCATCTATCGAGATGCAGGTTAAGTTCAAGGTTCACATTAACATGAAAAGCTATTTTTGAGTTTCTGGTT
>Ga0206988_1137_pt1 | contig 17871 bp, 18 predicted proteins | sample Alteio_BWMinCont_12_FD_153263 | JGI IMG/M metagenome (GOLD analysis project Ga0206988, IMG submission 153263) | Enriched cells from forest soil in Barre Woods Harvard Forest LTER site, Petersham, Massachusetts, United States -... | ecosystem: Environmental > Terrestrial > Soil > Temperate forest >... | reverse complement strand
ATTCTGCAGAAATTTTTTCTTGGACGAAACCGCCTGGGATAGGTCATGCGCATAATCCCATTACATATTGGCTGGACTTTCCTGCTCCTGCATGGTTTTTATTCCGCGCAGTCGCAGGGCGCGGCCCGGTTCAAAGCGAGCGTAGATCATCAGCAAATCCTGATTGGGGAGCCCATTCGTCTGGAGCTCGAAGCGCAGGTCCCCCTGGGAACTGATTCTGCCTGGACTCCGGTGGACAGCCTCGCCCACTTTGAATTCATTGATCGGGGAAAGATCGATACCCAGATCAGCGATCAGGGAAAGACGTTCCGGCAAACGATTGTGCTTACCAGCTTCGATTCCGGCGGCTGGACGATACCGGCAATGGTCTTATCGCTCGGTGGCCAGATCTACCTCACGGATTCCATACCCATCCAGGTATCTTATTCTAAATATGACCCGAGCCAAGACTACCGCGATATCAAGGATATCCTCGCTGTGGAAAATCCATACACCCGCTATATCGCCTGGACGCTGGGGCTACTAACCCTGGGTTCGCTGCTCGCCCTGCTGTATTTGTTGACCCGCAAGTCGAAACAGGCCCCGGCCGTGGCACGAAGCGTGCCGAGCCTCTCCCCTTATGACGAAGCCGTGCGGGCCTTGGAAGAATTAAAAAAAACGCGGCTTTGGGAAAACGGTCGCGTCAAGTTGTTTTATACGGAACTCAACGATATTTTCCGTCGGTTCATCGAACGAAGGCTGGCCATGTCCAGCATGGAACGGACAAACGAAGAGCTTATCCTGACCTTGCGCAACATGAAATGGCCTGACGACGAGTATTTCCGGCTCGTCAGCACGCTGCGCATGAGCGATTTTGTCAAGTTTGCCAAGTATCTTCCCCAGGCGGAAGATAACCTGCAGGATTTTGACGTGATCCGTACATCCATTGACACACTAAACACCCAGGAGCGCTAAGTGATTTCCGATTGGCTTCGACATATCAGCTTCGCTTTTCCTGCCAGCTTCCTGTTGCTGGCAGCCATACCCTGGATGGTCTATTGGTACCTGCGCAGGATCAAAAGGGGACAAGGCACGCTGATGATATCGTCTGTAAACAGCCTTGTCGGAACCCGTTCCTGGAAGAACCTGTTTATGCACCTGCCCTTCATTTTGCGGATGCTGGCCTTCGGCCTGTTGATTTTGGCCATGGCCCGCCCTCAGATCCAGAACGACCAGGAATTGGTCAGCGGTCAAGGAATCGACATCATCCTCTGTCTGGATATCAGTGGCAGCATGCTGGCCCAGGATTTCAGTCCCAACCGCATGGAAGCGGCAAAGAATGTAGCGTCTGAATTTATCGACAATCGTCCGGCGGACCGGATCGGTCTGGTCATATTTTCCGGAGAAAGTTTCACGATGTGCCCGCTGACTACCGACCGCTCGGTGCTGAAATCCCAGCTGTACAACGTGGAAAGCGGCCTTTTGGAGGATGGCACGGCTATTGGATCCGGTTTGGCCACCAGTGTCCAGCGGCTTCAATCCTCGGACGCCAAATCCAAGGTCATCATCTTGCTGACGGACGGGGAAAACAATGGCGGACTGATCGACCCCAACACGGCGAAGGAGATCGCCAAATCGCTCGGCGTCCGGGTGTATACGATAGGAGTCGGGACCGAAGGATACGCCCCCGTGCCAGTGCAAACTCCCTCCGGCATAATCATGCAGAAGGAAAAAGTAAGCATCGATGAGAAATTGCTCACCCAGATCGCCAATGAAACCGGCGGGAAGTATTTTCGCGCGACCGATAACGAGAGCCTGCACAAGATATACACGGAAATAGACCGCTTGGAAAAATCGAAAATCCAAATCACTACCCTGAAACGTTTCCAGGAAGAATTTTTCCCTTTTGCCCTGCTTGCAGGCCTTTTGCTACTCCTGGAGTATTTGCTGCGGTTTACGCTTTTCCGAAAATTTCCGTGAATGAAAGCCAAAGTTTACAAGTCCACCGGCAGCTGGTACCTGGTTAAGACACCGGAAGGAATTTCTTGGAACGCTCGGATAAAAGGAATTTTCAAGATCGAAGGCATTACTTCGACCAACCCGCTGGCAGTGGGAGACGAAGTGGAGATCGAACCCGAGGACGGCAGCAGAGAAAGGGCCGTCATCCAGTCCATCCAGCCCCGGAAAAACGAGATCAACCGGCAATCCCCGTCCACGAGGTCGCAACATCATGTGGTTGCTGCCAACCTGGACCAGGCCCTGCTGATCTGCACCCTCAAGGAACCGCGAACGTCCCGGGGCTTTGTGGACCGGTTCCTGGTAGCCTGCGAAGCCTACCATATTCCGGCGGTCATCGTCCTGAACAAGATTGACCTGTATGGAAAGAAAGAGCAGGCTACAGAGGAAAGCTGGAGATCCGTCTATACCAAGGTCGGCTATGCATTCCTGCCGACCAGCCTTCCACAAGGCCGCGGTTTGGAAGCGTTTCGCCAGTGCCTGGAAGGACGGATCACCCTGCTGTGTGGCCATTCTGGCGTCGGCAAATCCTCGTTGATCAACCAAATTTCTCCAACCTTAAGCCTCAAAACGCACAGCGTAAGCGGATGGAGCGGTAAAGGCATTCACACCACCACGTTTGCCGAAATGTTTGACCTGCCCTTCGGGGGGGCAGATAATCGATATACCGGGGCTTCGGGAATTTGGACTGGTAGACATCAGCCCGCAGGAATTGTCTCACTATTTTCCGGAAATGCGCAGCCGGATCGGCAGTTGCCGATTCAATAACTGCCTCCATGTTAACGAACCGGGTTGTGCCATAAAAAAAGCCCTCGAAGAGGGCATAATAAGTGAAGATCGTTATGTCAGTTATTGCAATATCCTGGAGACCCTGGGCTCGCCGGCTTATTAAAGTTCTAGGATATGTATTTCCTGGCGGTATTGATCATCAACTTGCTTTCCAGAAACCGGGCGACTTCCACTACGGCGTCATTATCCTTCCGGGGCGCTTCCCGGAACTTCCTGGGATAAATCGAAATGCCGGTGTAAATGTTGTAATGGAGCGTCAGCGTATGACCCTTGAAGGCGAAGTCCCACATCAGGGAATCGAAATCGTCGGTTTTCTGCGTAAACCGGATATCGAGGTCATCGGAAAGAATATTGGCCACTTCGTAAAAACGTTTGAGGCCGCAATCATCGTCAATCACCGCTTCGGTGCAACCGAAATCGGTGCGTAAAGTTAGGCTCATATAATACGGATTTAGGTTTGTGATTCACAGGTTATGAATTGAATTTGGGTGCTTTAGGCAGTTTTTCCCCGCTTAATATCCGTTCCGCGCCAACGTTTTTCCCATTGCTGGGACATCCATACTTGGGTCCAAATAGGTTGCTGAATAAGTTACAGGATGCCAGCCCTGTGCAAAGAAGGGCAATGATGAGAAGGCGCAATATGGTCGTTTGCTTCAACATAGGGTATGGATAAAACGTTCTAAACCTACAAATATTTTCCAGCATTTGCAACCCGCGCAGGGGGAATATCGATGAATCGACCGGAATGGGCGTTGAGTGGACATTTTGCCTTGGTTTACATGGATTTGGCCTCTTCATACCAGCTGGCGTATAGTACGTAATTGTTCGCGATCCGGTCTATTTGACCACGGATCAACTCAATCGGTATATCCTTGATCTTGCGCGCCGGGACACCTCCATAAACCGTTCCCGCTTCGACACGGGTACCTTCCAGTACCACGGCGCCGGCCGCCACGATCGAATTCGTGCCGATTTCGGAATGATCCATGATAATGGCTCCCATTCCAATTAGCACATTGTCCTGGACCGTGCAACCGTGGACGATGGCATGGTGACCAATCGACACATTATTCCCGATGATCGTCTCGGCTTTTTGATAGGTGCAATGGATGACGGCCCCATCCTGGACGTTGACTTTGTTGCCTATACGAATCCGGTTCACATCGCCGCGCAGGACTGCGTTGAACCAAATACTGCACTGGTCTCCGATGGTTACATCACCCACGATGCTGGCATTGGGGGCCAGGTAACATTCCTTGCCAAAGCGAGGCGCTATGCCATGAACGGAAAGAATAACCGGCATAAGGGATAATTAACGGCGATCAGGACCGGATGGCTAACTTCGCCAGTAAGCAAATTTACTAAAGGCCTCCTTTTCCGGGCAGGGAATATGAATACCCGAGAATTATTTTTCCGACACCTGGCCCAAACTTCTGCCGCGCCCCTGGCCTTGGAGATTGTTAAGGCGCAAGGAATCATGCTTTTCGGGGCCGACGGCCGGGCTTATTTCGACCTGATCGGAGGCATCAGCGTGGCCAATACTGGTCATCGGCACCCCCGGGTAGTAGAGGCCATCCGGGACCAGGCAGATCACTATCTGCACCTGCTCGTATACGGAGAAATGATCCAATCCCCCCAAGTCCGGTACGCCGCGCACCTGGCCCAATTGCTTCCTGCTTCACTAGACAGCATTTATTTTACCAATTCCGGTGCAGAAGCCACCGAAGGCGCTATGAAGCTCGCCAAGCGGGCCACGGGTAGAACAGGCATTTGTTCTTTTCAGTTTTCTTACCATGGATCAACCCAGGGCGCATTGAGCGTCATGGGTGACGAATATTGGCGTGGCGCGTTCCGGCCGCTCTTGCCCGGAATCCGTCGCCTGGAATATGGTTCCCAGGACGACTTGGATTGGATCAACGAGGAAACGGCCGCCGTGATTGCCGAGACAATCCAGGCGGAGCGCGGGGTCAACATTGCTTCTGCGGATTGGATGCAGGCCTTGCGCCGGCGTTGCAGCCAGACCGGCGCATTGCTCATCCTGGATGAGATCCAAACCGGGTTCGGGAGAACGGGAACGCTTTGGGGTTTCGAGGGATTTGGCATTGTCCCGGATATCCTCCTGCTGGGAAAAGCCCTTGGTGGCGGCATGCCCCTGGGAGCGTTCATTTCTGCCAGGGAACTGATGCAGACGCTTTCAGCAAATCCCAGTTTGGGCCATATCACGACATTCGGTGGCCATCCGGTGTCTTGCGCAGCCGGTCAGGCAAGCCTTGAGGTCCTGATCGAGGAAGAGCTTGTACAACAAGTAAAGGAGAAAGAGAAGATCTTTCGCGAGCGGTTGAATCATCCGCAGATCCGCAGCGTTCGTTCCTGCGGACTGCTTCTCGCGCTGGAATTCGATCGATTCGAAACCAATAAGCGCATTATCGACCGGCTGCTGGACCACGGCTTCCTCACCGACTGGTTCCTGTTTGCTCCTCACTGCTTGCGGCTCGCCCCCCCACTGATCATCTCCGAAGAACAGATCAGGGAAAGTTGCGCAGCCATCTTGTCTTGCTGTGATGGCTGATTGCAGGACCTCATAACAATCGGTAGACCAAGGCGGCCAAAATACCTCCTAGCAGAGGCCCCAGGACCGGGATCCAGGAATATCCCCAGTCACTGTCTCTTTTATTTGGGATCGGTAACAAAAAGTGCATGATGCGCGGTCCCAGGTCTCTCGCCGGATTGATAGCATATCCTGTGGGACCCCCGAGCGAAAGGCCGATACCCAGCACCAACAAGCCGACCGGCAAAGCTCCGATTGAACCCAGGCCGATTATCTCCTCCCGATTATTGATGCGTATCGATGGTCCCAGAATGTACAGAACACAAAAGACCAGAATAAAGGTGCCGACCAGCTCAGTCACTACGTTATTGAATGGATTGCGGATGGCCGGCGAAGTACAGAATACGGAAAGCTGCGTATTGCCGTCCGGAGTTTCACGAAAATGGGGCCGGTATACGATCCAAACGATTAACGCGCCGAGCATAGCGCCCAGAATCTGTGCAGACATAAAAGTGGGCACCAGCGACCAATCAAATTTGCCCGCTATCGCGAGTCCAAGTGTCACAGCCGGATTTAGGTGGGCATTGCTGAAAGGCGTCGCGACAAAAACACCCGTATATACCGCCATCGCCCAGCCGAAGGTGATCACGATCCATCCGCTGTTATGCCCGGCGGTCTTATTCAACAGGACATTGGCAACCACGCCGTCTCCGAGCGTAACCAGCAGCGCGGTGCCGGTGAGCTCGCCTAAAAATGGAGTCATATGCTTTTGTTTTGAATCATTGTCCCAGCAGTCCCGTTACCCGTTCCCAGTCCCTCGGGCAGATAATTGTTTGCGAGCAATCGAAACTCCCTGACTTGGGTTTCCTCCCAAGCATCCGTTTTCCTGAGCTCAACGGCCATGATATGGGCAACCAAGGGTGCCGCTTCCGAAGCGGCCCGCGCATCGAGCAGCAAAGATCGGGTTCTCCTGCTCAGGGCATCTTCCACGGTCATGCACATGTCGTTTCTGGTAGCCCAAAGGATCTCGGCGCCGATATACGGCAGATCCGGATGAATTCGGTCGCCCAGCGATGGGTTTTCTTTTTGGAGCGCCAGAACCCGATCCCGGTCCTGACCATAATAATATAATGGCGAATCGAAATCCGTGTCTTCCTTCGCGCCATGGATCGGGAGCTGTTGGGTAACGCAGGGCCTTTCCCCCAAACGTCCTTCCCTCAGCGCCATATCCACCACGTCTTGGGCCATTCGGCGATACGTGGTCCATTTACCTCCCGTTACCGTGATTAGGCCGCTGGAGGATATTTGCACCAAGTGATCCCTGGAAAGCTCGGCTGTTTTCCGGCTTGAATTCTTCACTAGGGGCCGAAGTCCGGCGAATACGCTTCGAATATCTTTCTTCTGGGGTTCTTTGGCCAGATAATGGCCGATCTGCTGCAAAATAAAATCGATCTCTTCGGAAAGAGCCACCGGTTCTAGGGTAGGCTTGTCCACCAGGGTGTCTGTAGTGCCTACAATAATGCGGTCATGCCAGGGCACGGCAAAAAGAACCCGACCGTCATCCGTATGCGGAACCAGGATCGCCGCCCTACCGGGCAAAAAAGATTTCTCCAGCACAATATGCACCCCTTGGCTTGGCGCTACGATGGATTCGTGCTTACCCTCATCCATTTCCATGATTTCGTCGGCAAATACTCCGGTGGCATTGACGAGGACCTTGACCGGGACCTCCCCTACTTTTTCGCTTAAAAAGTCAGAAACCTGAATCGCGGTAATGCGTCCGCCGGATTTCTTGAGACCGGTTACCGGGAAGTAGCTCAGCAGTACCGCGCCCAAATCTGCGGCGGTTTGAGCCAGATTTATCGCCAGTCGGGCATCATCAAATTGCCCGTCATGATACAGGACCCCGCCGCGCAGGCCTTCGGGATCAAGGGTAGGGGCTAATTCCAGCGTTTCCTCCAGGCTTAGATAGCGCGACGGCCCTAGTCCCAGGCTGCCGGACATCCAATCGTAGACTTTCAGGCCAATTCCGTAAAAGGGTCCTTCCCACCATTTATATTGCGGTATGATAAAGGATTGATTTTTGACCAGGTGGGGAGCATTTCGGCGCAAAATCCCCCTTTCCCGTAAGGCCTCCATGACGAGACGGATATTGCCCTGCTGCAGGTAGCGGACTCCACCATGGATGAGTTTGGTCGAGCGGGAAGAAGTACCCTTGGCAAAATCACGTTGTTCAAACAGGATCACGCGCAGCCCGCGGGACGCGGCATCTACCGCAATGCCCAGTCCGGTAGCCCCGCCCCCGATGATGCCCAGGTCCCAGGGCTCCCGGTTTGCATCCATCTGCTGGCACATCTGGATTCGATTCATGTTCGATTGCTTAGCGGTTATCGGCCCAGGCTATAGCGGCTCGCACCGCGCGCTGCCATCCTTGGAGCCAGGATGCGGCTTGTTGCGCCTCCATGGCGGGGCTGAACCTTCTTTCCATTTTCCACTGCTTCCGGATATCTTCGGCATCCTTCCAATAACCCGAGGCCAAACCCGCGAGGTAAGCAGCTCCGAGCGCGGTAGTCTCGTAAATTTCGGGACGCACAACGGGGACCTGAAGTACGTCGCTCTGGAATTGCATGAGAAGATTATTGGCGGTTGCGCCCCCATCTACCCGCAGTTCGCGGATTTCAATTCCGGAATCTGCCTGCATCGCCTGTAAAATGTCGCAGGTTTGATAGGCGATGCTCTCCAGGGCTGCACGGGCAATGTGCCCGTCGGTGGTTCCCCGGGTCAGTCCAAATAGGCTGCCCCGCGCATAGGGATTCCAATGCGGGGCGCCCAGTCCGGCAAATGCCGGAACGAGGTACACTCCCCCGTTGTCTGGCACCTGGCTGGCCAATTGTTCGATCTCTGCGGCCTGCCTAACCAAGTGAAGGCCGTCCCGAAGCCATTGTACGACGGCTCCGCCAACAAATATGCTTCCTTCCAACGCGTATTCGATGCGGTCTTGCCATTTCCAGGCGATCGTGGTTAGCAGCTTATTTCTCGACAACACAGCCTGGGTTCCGGTATGCATGAGCATGAAGCAGCCTGTTCCATATGTGTTCTTGACCATGCCTGGCTGCGTGCATAGCTGGCCGAATAAGGCCGCCTGCTGGTCACCGGCAATGCCGGCGATCGGCACACCCGTGCCGGGACCCATCAGCCCCTCGGATAAGCCATAGATTTCACTGGAAGCATGTATTTCCGGCAGCAGATTTTTCGGAATCTTGAAAAGTTCGAGCAATTCTTCGTCCCAGCTTGCGGTATGAATGTTCAGCAACATGGTGCGGGATGCATTGCTCGGGTCGGTCAGGTGCAGCCGGCCTCCGGAAAGCTTCCAGGCCAGCCAGCTATCAATCGTTCCAAACGCCAGTTCTCCTTGGTTGGCCCGCTGGCGCACACCGGGCACTTGATCCAGGATCCATTTCAGTTTGGTCGCGGAGAAATAGGCGTCGATTACTAAGCCGGTCTTCTGCTGAATCCAATCAGAAAGCCCCTTTTCTTTTAGTTCGTCGCAATAGCCGGCCGTGCGTCGGTCCTGCCATACGATGGCCGGGGAGACCGGCTTGCCGGTCTTCCGATCCCATACGACGGTTGTTTCGCGTTGGTTCGTGATGCCTATAGCTGAAATTTGACCAGGTGAAACGCTTTTTTTTGCCAGCAGTTCAGCCATGACGCCATACTGGGAGGACCAAATTTCTTCCGCGTCGTGCTCCACCCACCCAGGCTTGGGAAAAAACTGCTTGAACTCTTTTTGTGTCGAATGGACGATCTGGCCGGAATGATCAAAGAGTATGGCCCGCGAGCTGGTTGTGCCCTGGTCCAACGCGAGAATATACTGGGATGACATGCAACCGACATTTTGGATGGAAGAATATATCGACGGGTAAATTATGTAAAATTGTGGACTTCCCCTTTCGGTTGCTGAATTGGTCTTCACGGGTAGAACTGAATCCGGAATGGCGGCCCCATCCATTCAGATAGAAAAGATCACTAATGGGGGCGGAGACAGAAATTCCCGCAATCTGGTCCGTGGCTGGGGGAAAAAATCTTCATTCAGTTTCATTTGGAAAATGAGGAAAGATTGATTTACTTTGTATCTCAAAGTACTTTTATGGACAAAAATCATCCTTCACTTCAGACCTTGGAGGAGATAAGGCGCATGATGGAACAGTCTTCCCGTTTCATGTCCTTAAGCGGATTGAGCGGAATCGCTGCGGGAATCTGTGCCGTCGGGGGTGCCATCGTGGCAAATGCCTGGATTAATCAAGGGTCTATGCCTTCAATGGTATACGGCGCCAATGACGGCTGGCATGCGGTGGAAGGGAGATATTATTTTCTTGCAGCCGCCGTGCTGGTTTGCGCGCTTGCGGTTTCCTTTTATTTCACCTGGAGAAAGGCAAGAAACAGTGGCCTTCCCGTCTGGAACTTTGCATCGCGCAGACTAGTCATCAACCTCCTGATTCCTCTGATTGCCGGCGGTATATTTTCTATCGCGCTCATTTATAATGGTAAGGTGGAGCTGATCGGACCGTCTACGCTCATCTTTTATGGACTGGGGTTGGTAAACGCAAGCAAATTCACGCTGAGCGATATCCGCTACCTGGGCCTCTTGGAAATTGCCTTGGGCCTGGTCAATATGTTTTTCCTTTCCTATGGCCTCGTTTTCTGGGCCATTGGCTTTGGGCTGCTCCATATTTTGTACGGTCTGATCATTTGGAAAAGATATGATGGCCCTCCGACCGGTGAGATGTTGCCATGAAATAGAATTACCAATAACCGGAATTAATACGCAGATGAAGAATCCCATTGAAAACCTGAATAAGATATTTGACAGCCGCATCCGGCTGGGTGTGATGAGCATCCTGCTAGTGAACGATGGGATCAATTTCAACGATTTGAAAGAAATGCTGCAGCTAACCGACGGAAACCTGGCCTCCCACCTTGCCAACCTGGAAGAGAATGGTTTTATCCGCGTGCACAAAAGATTTGTGGGGAGAAAAACCAATACTACGTATACCATCAGCCGGACCGGAGAAAGGGCCTTTCGGGACCATCTTGACGGTTTGGAAAGCATGATCCGCGGAATGAAATGAAGAAGTATTATCGGCGGGGGCAATACGTCAATACGGAAATGCATGGGACAGATTCTCGTCAAAACTTCTGTTCGACCATCGGAAAACAGTAAAAGCACTTCTATATGAACAGAAATTCGCTCTTCTTTTATCTGATTGGCGCCGCCTTTATAACGATTTTTTGCGGATTGGTGTACGCAACGGTTCAGCAGAATTATCGGACCGGTGCCAACGATCCGCAGGTCCAACTGGCCATCGATATCCGCCAGCGGTTGGAACAGGGCCAAAGCATTGATAGCCATTTTCCAGCTGACACGGTCGATCTAGGGAGCAGCCTGTGCCTTTTTTGCACCTTGTTTGACAAGCAGGGCCAGGCACTCCGGTCATCGGGGCTTCTGGACGGCAAATTCCCGCAACTTCCCCGCGGGGTATTTGCCAGCACTCTTTCCCTAGGAGAAGATCGAGTCTCCTGGCAGCCGCGGCCGGGGGTCCGGATGGCCATGGTAATCGAGCCGGTGCATTCGGGAAATGCTGCTTTTGTAGCCGTAGGAAGGTCTCTTTTAGAAGTGGAAGTCCGGGAGCACAATTTGTTGGTCAGCATATTGGCCTGTTGGATCCTTTGTCTCGGCGTTCTGGTACTAACCGCCATCGCCCAATTTTTCCTGTTTAGGAAATGAAGCGCTTATTCTAGGAGAAAGCGCGGAAGGCAAATGGAGTTCGCAACCAGTCTATGGTATTTTTCATAATTGGCCTAAAAGCATTTTATGGACAACAAACTTGTATTCAGCCTGCTCCGGTTCGGAGCCATTGTAGGGAATATTATTTTTATTGGTTGGGTTTTGTTCAATGCAATAAGCGCGGGTTTCAGGGGCACTTTGTATGAGAAAATCTCCGGCTTTGCGTTGATCGGACTTTTGTCAATCAACAGCTTTTTTTTGATTAGAAAGACAAAACAGGATTGGGAAAATGTCTAATATAGGATACTTCTCAAACAGGCGGATCAATCCCTTTTAACTCGGCAGATCGCATTTCTGTCGGATATTTCTTTTTGACCATACCAATATTCATCGTATGAGAAGAAGCATTTTTTCCCTTTCAACCCGGATGAAAAGTTTCCGGGACGCAACCCGGGGTCTTGGACATTTCCTGTTGACCGAAGATCACGCCTTCCTGCATCTTTTGGCGACCATTCTGGTGTTCGCCCTTGCATTCATATTGGGTATTTCCCGGACTGAATGGCTAGTTATCCTGCTGACTGTGGGCCTGGTGTGGGTAGCAGAAATGGGGAACAGCTGTGTTGAAAAAATCATGGATTATCTAACCGATGAAAAGGACGATCGCATCCGGCTGATTAAGGACCTGTCAGCCGGCGCAGTCTTGTTTGCGGCCCTTGTTGCCCTGACGGTCGGATTGATCATATTCGTCCCCAAACTGTGAATCGGGAAGATGGCTCATCCGGCATCGTTGGAAAAACACTCCAGGATCTTTTTAGAAATCGACTCCCATGCTGACCTGCAGGACTGGCGGAGAATGGAAGAAGGAATTCATTTCCCAACCGCAGTCCAGGCGAAGGAAATATCCGAGCAAGGTGCTGCGAACGCCAAAGCCATATCCTCCGGCAAAGGGTCCGATGCCCCCTGCCTTGATCAGAACCTCGAGGGGTGACCCTTCTTGCGGCGGATAGATTTCCGTCGGCCGGCTCAGCTTATTGTATGCGCCGTTCCAAGCTGTTCCCAGGTCAAAAAACTGAAGAACTTCAAAATTGCGCAGGAAGGCATTGTTGATTGGTTTATTGAATAGGGTCGTAAATACCGGCAACCGGAGCTCGCTGCTCATTACCAACGCATTATTCCCATTGGCTACATTTTGATTGAATCCTCGAAGCGGCAACTCCAGGGATTGATAAGCATAATATACATCGGGTGCGGGAGGCGACTGATTCGCTTTCGGGAATAGCCACCCGTCGGTCCCTCCGACATAGTATATGATTTTTTGATTTCCCCAGGAGAAATCGCCTGCCGCTCGAAGGGCCCAAATGAAATTGCGGTATATAGGATAGTAATTTCTGGCGTCGAATCCGAAATTGAACATCTTGCGACCTTCCCCGGCCTGCGGCTTGTTGATCTGAGTGTTGAAGTCGACATAGAATTTGTACCGCAATCCGTTCCAGATATTGGTGGCCTTGAGGACCGTATTGTCATATACGTATTCGAGATGAGTCAGCGCGTAGGTCTGCTTATACAGGTCGGGGGACTTCAGTGCATCCGTGTCTGAAGTAAAGGAGCTTCCATCCGGACGCAGTTTTATCTTGTCTGTTCGGATACCGAAAGACAGGCGCAAGCTTTTTACTTTGTCAAACGGATATTTTATTACAGCCTGCCAGAGATTAGTGTAGGATTTGGCGTCGTAATAATATTGGTTGCTGTCGACGGTTGCCAGGGATACGCCAACCTGAGTGGAACGGTAATAGATCAACGAATAATCAAACATTTTTTTAAGGTAGTCAGCGCGGGCAAAGTATTCCCCCGTTCCGTCAAAGAAAGAGGAACTCGAGGGGATGAAATTGCTGGTCGCCGCATTACTGACAGGCGTCTGGTCTGAGCCGCCGAACAAAGGAAGGCGGATTGCGCCGGTGAAACGCAGATCCTCGAATAAATCGAAGACAGAGGCCTTGAACATTGCGTCGAAGGCATCTCCACTGGGCTGAATGGGCAGTGAGCCGGTATAGGGTTGGTATTTATTGATCAGGACATCGTTGTTGAAACCTGCCGTGAAATTATCCGCGGAGAATTTCAGTGTGTAGTCGAGAAGTTTTGCTTTTTTGAGTACTCCTTCATCCTGGAGGTTTCGGGATGAGCGGCTGATCCTGGGCGCCGTCGTGTCCTTTTTTTCTCTGTCAAATTCGCTTTCAAAGAAATCCTGCTGCTTTTTGCTGGAATCTGCGCTGGAGGTTGGCTGTTTGATCTGGACCAACTGGCTGTTGGACAGCTGGGCGTGGGTCAGAGTTTCTTTTCGGTATTCGGTAAGCCGGGGATTCACGTTGCGTTTCTTTAGCGCAGCGTCGTCAACCTTGAGCTTATAGAGGAACTTGAGATCGCCTTCCTGGCGCACTTCACTCACCTGTCCATTTTCGCCGGCAATCTTGGTCTCTTTCAACCCACTTTGGTAATTGGTAATGGGAAAGACATAAGCCGAATCGTTCGTGATTGAGAAGACGAACATGGTGTCGGGTTCAGTCTTTTTGGACGCGCGCAAGGTGGAATCCAGTTCGCGCGGATCAGGGTTATGGAGTACTTCATCTCCGACCTTGTATACGGTATCTAAGCCAGCCGCCTGGGTAGTGAAAAATCCTGCGTAGCGATTGGCAATCCCGTTTTCGTCGCAGATGAAAGTAAAGTGGAAATTGTTATACTGGGTTGGATAACGCGCGTTTCCGTATTTCAGGCGTGTCAGCTGGGTGATTTGCTTGAATTCGCTTTTGTTCCAGTTGTCTACCAGGAAGACGTTATACCGGTTGTTGGAGGGCAATACAGTATCCCCCGTTTTGGCATTGGCGGAAGGCCGGTTCGAAGAATAAATGATCCCGCTTTTGTTAGGGAACGCAACATAGCTGGCATCCAGGTCGTCGTAAATATCATTGGTAATTTGGTCAACGCTGCCTTTCTCGATATTGTAAACAAAGATGTCAGACTGCCCATGCTTTGCCGCGCTCAGCAGCAGCGTATTGTTATCCAGCATATATTTCATGTCCTGCACCTGGTCAAAGTCGCTGAGTTCCGTCACGGTTCGCTTATAATGCTGGACCAGGTCATACACGAATAGCTCGACCTTGCCTCGTTTCCAGTATACGACGGCCAGCCGGGTTCCTTTTTGATCCCAGGCGATCAGGGGATAATGCGGGTCGCGGACTTTGTCATTGGTGCGCACGCCGCTGCGCAACAAGGTTTTGGAATTGACGTAATCCTCATGTAGTATTACAAAGTACTGCCCATGCTTGTATTCAACGACTGCATAGGTTTGACTGCGAGGCTGCGGGCTAGGGGAAAAATGGAAGTAATCTTTATTATCGCTGGTTTGCTCGACAACAGAAACGATCCCCTTCGGAAAATTCCGGCGTCCGCGTATATCTTTGGAATAAATATCCTCTTCCTCGGCCATAAAATCCTTTAGCACCTCCTTGAATTTTTTCTTGCAAATGCGTTGGGAGGCACTGTTGAGGTTGCGGTAGACTCTGGCCAGATACAGAAAATAAGTTACGTTTTCTTTTTTGTACTTGTTGGCGAAATAGTACCAGAAAGCATGACCGGCCAAATTCGGCTTTTCAAAAGCCATGTTATAGAAATTGGTATATCGCCCCGAAAGAATCGCTGATTTTAACTGGTCATCCAGCTCGGTATTCCAATTTTCCGCCACGTATTCAATATAGCCATCCGTAAGCCATTGAGGGAGGTCAAGCAATGCCTGGTTGGCCGCGAATTCGCCCAGATCATCACCGAATAATATGTTCTCGACCAGGATTCGGGTAATGCCTTCGCGTACTTGTAGGCGCAGATTATTGTGATCGTCTGTATAATAAACGATCATCTTGTTGTTCACTAATTTAGTAATCCCCCCAGTGGTCTGCCAGTCTAAGCTTAGTCCAATATTGGACTGCTCCATTTCATTGTAGCTATTGTAAATAACAATATTGGCCCGACGTTGCAGGCCATATTCAACAAATTGTTCGATTGCGGGAAGCTCTTTTTCGGCCAATTGGGCGACAAAAGCCCCAAATGGTTGACCATCCTGACTGAAATAACTGTTGAAATTTGCCGTCTGATAATATTTCCACTTGAAATTTTTGAATTGCAAACGGTTTTGGCCAAATTCAACCGTATTCACTTGGGCGGAACATTCAAAAAGGAAGGAAAAAAAACCGATAAAAAGTAAAAAAAAACCCCTTGATTGCAACTTATTCTGATAAACTTGCATACCCGTCCTTTGAATTTTTAAAGGTATAACAATCCCTATTATCGGTGAAATCCATTTTGTCTCAAAAATGAACCTTATATGTTGGAAGTGAAGTCGTTTGCGTTCAATCCTGTCCAGGAAAATACATACGTCGTTTACTCGGAAAGGGATGCCTGCTGCATTATTGATCCGGGATGTTATTTCGGCAACGAACGGCGGGCTTTAGAGGAATTTATCAGTGAAAAAGAGCTTACTCCGAAGTATTTGCTTAACACCCACTGCCACCTGGACCACGTTTTTGGCAACCAATTCGTTCAGGAGAGGTACTCGTTAACACTTCATTTACATAAAAAGGAGGAAGAGGTCCTGGCGTTTGCTCCTAAAGCGGGAAGGGAATGGAATATGCCATTTGAAAATTACCGGGGCGAACTGGCCTTTTTGGTTGAAGGCGACCGCATCCTGATCGGCAAAGATGAGTTGCAGGTGCTGTTCACGCCCGGACATTCGCCGGGCAGCATTTGTTTTTACAGCTTGCAACAACAGTTTATCATCAGCGGGGACGTTCTTTTCCGTTTGAGTATCGGCCGGACCGACCTACCCGGAGGTGATCACCAGACCCTACTGGCAAGCATCCGGACCAATTTATTTTCCCTGCCGGATGAGGTCATCGTATATCCCGGGCATGGTGAACCGACGACCATTGGCTTTGAACGGGCTCATAACCCCTTTCTTCTTTAAGTCAGGCGGTCGATCAACTTCCCCAGATAAGGCAATTTCTGAAATTCTTTTTTTTCAATCCGCAGAATAAACAGGGCAAACCCCAATGTGAAGACAGTGGCCAAACCTAGACTAAACCATTCATTCTTCCAAACACCGGTTAGCTCGTGATGGACCAGGTAGAGAGCTGCAACAATCAGTAAGTAAGCGGTTAGCTTTTTGGTTGCGTATGGTATGGGGTACTGCCGTTGGCCCCATAAGAAGGACATCAGCATCATGCTGCCGTAACACAGAAAAGTAGCCCAGGCGCAGGCCATATAGCTGTAGCGCGGGATGAAAACGTAATTGATCACCAGGGTTATAGCTGCACCGACCAGCGTGATGTAGGCGCCTGGACTGGTTTTGCGAGAAAGCTTGTACCAAATGGATAGGTTTATATATATACCCAAAAACATGTTAGCGAACAAAAGAATGGGTACTACGCGCAGCCCGGACCACATCCTTTTATCCTGGATAAAATATTTCCAGATGTTCAGATAGAGGGACACAGTCAAAAACATCAGGCAGATGGTGATCACAAAAAATTTCGTTACCCGTGCATAGGTTGCCGGAGCATTTTCGGTGGTGGATTGCCGGAAAAAAAATGGCTCCGCCCCCATACGGAAAGCCTGCACGAATAGGGTGATCAAAATAGAAAGCTTATAGCAGGCGCCATATACTCCAACGTGGTAAACCTGGTCTTCTACCGTGGAGTAGGGGCCCCACCATTTAAGCATGATGCGGTCGGCCGTTTCGTTGACCATCCCGGCAAAGCCGGCGATCGTAAGAGGCAAAGAATAAATGACGATTTCCTTCCACAGAGGAACGTTGAAATGCCAGCGGAATTGAAGGAGCTCCTTTCCGAGGGCAACCACCTGGAAAAAAGCCTGTGCCAAGTTGGCCAGCAGCACGTACCCAACACCGAAGCCCGCGCTGTAGATCAGCAAAAAAATACTGTCCGGATGCTTGCGACGGAGCATCGGGCATAGGGAAAGGAAAAAATATACAACGGCGATATTGATCAAGATGCCGCCAATGCGGATGAAGGCAAATTTTCGGGGCCTCCCTTCGAACCGGAGTTTGACGAAGGGGATGGCTGACAGGGCGTCGCAGGCGATAATCAGGGCGCTGAATACGATATATTCAGGATGCGCGTCCACACCGATAAAATGTGCAACCTGGGCCCTTGTGAGGATCATCAGCAAGGTGATCACAAAAGTGCTCAGGATCAGCGAGCTGGTCAGCGTGTTGAATACTTCCGTTTCATGCTTTTTCATTTGCACATAACGGAAGTAGGCGGTTTCGAAACCAAAAAGCACCACCGTATTCAGAAATGGGATCAGGGAATAAACCAGGGTCATTTCACCGTACTCGGGCGTACTGGTAAATTTCTTGGTCAGGTATGGTGTGAGCATATAAAACAAGAACCGCGCTCCGATGGAGCTCGCCCCGTACCAGACCGTTTGTCCTGCTAATTTTTTGATGCTGCTCAATCTATGGGAATTGATTCAATGCCTGGCCTGATTCAGCCCATCTTCGCTGATCATATGATATCGTTCTCTGCAACCAAATGATTTCTCAAGGCAAAAATTACTATGCCGGCAGTATTCTTTGCACTCATTTTCTCCAGGATCTTGGTGCGATAGCCTTCTACCGTTCGTTTGCTCAAGAAAAGCTGCTCTCCAATCTCCTGCGCGGTGCATTGCTGGCAGATGAGTTTTACTA
>Ga0206988_1118_pt2 | contig 17933 bp, 16 predicted proteins | sample Alteio_BWMinCont_12_FD_153263 | JGI IMG/M metagenome (GOLD analysis project Ga0206988, IMG submission 153263) | Enriched cells from forest soil in Barre Woods Harvard Forest LTER site, Petersham, Massachusetts, United States -... | ecosystem: Environmental > Terrestrial > Soil > Temperate forest >... | reverse complement strand
AAAGATAGCTGCCAATGAATCATAGGTATTTATTTTCTTTTATTTGCGGGTTCCTGTCGGTTGCGGGGGATGCCAGGGGGCAGACTGGTGCTGACGATGTGATCGGCATCTGGCAAACGCATGGGGACAAGCCTGCGAAGGTGCAGATCTATAAGAAGGGGGTCCGGTATGATGGGAAGATCATATTTCTGCAATTCCCATCGGATAATGGGAAGCCGCTTTTGGATAAGAACAACCCGGATGCCGGCAAGCAAATGCGGCCTGTACTGGGGCTGGTTATTCTAACGGGGTTCCGTTTCGATACAGATGAGTGGACTGACGGGGACATCTATGATCCTGAAAAGGGGAAGACATATAGCTGTACGATGACGCTCAAGGATAAGAATGAGTTGAAGGTGAGGGGGTACATTGGGATCTCGCTGATCGGCAGGACGGAAGTGTGGACGAGAGTTGAGAGGTAAGGCGGACCGTTTGAAAATTTGACACAGTGAATATATTAATGATTGAAAATAAAGAATATGTAGTCCTTTTAGATAATCTGATTTCTGTTCGGGATATTGGCTTATTAGAAAAGATAAATGACCTCATGGGTAATGTCGATGTAAACAAGCCCCCAAACGGAAACCATAATTTCTGGTGAGTAAAAAAGCCGTTTTTTCGACTTACTCACCGAATAGCTCACCAAAACAATGGTTTTATTTACCTTTCTTTGACCGACCAAAAAATAAAAAAGCCCGAAAACACTGAGTTTTGCAAGCATTTGAATCTGTTTGAATAGGTCCTAAGTCGGGGCGGCCAGATTCGAACTGGCGGCCTCCTGCTCCCAAAGCAGGCGCGATAACCGGGCTTCGCTACGCCCCGAAAAAAAGGCAAACCGCCCCGAAGGCGGCCATTGGCGAACGATTCAAAGATAAGAAAACATAGGAAATACCGATGAATTCGGTCAAGTTTTTCGGACCTCGTGCGGTGTAAATGCATCGGCGATCGAGGCCTTAAGTGGGGATTTGTTCGTATGCCTATAACCTTTTGCCGATCTTGCTTACCTTTGATTCAACCCCCGGTTTAAGAAAGACAATCGCAGAGTTTGGAAAGATAAATCAATCCCCGTCGAAAGTCTCAGATCCGAGTTTGGTATGCTGGAACAATTGATCTGAGAAACAACCCTCCTTTCTTATTGAATGATCTCGTGGAAATAAAAATATTTATCTCATGAGTACTTTTCTGCATGAGAGGTAACAGGTATGGCGGAAAAACTAAAAATATTATTGCTCGAGGACAGCGTCGCTGACGCAGAAATGGTCAGCCGGTTTATTAAAAAAGAAATGGGTGAGCCGGAATTCCGGCTTGCGATGAATAAGGACGCATTCCTGGAAGCCCTCGATGAATATGAACCCGACGTCATTCTTGCCGATAACGCACTGCCCCAATTCAGCGCGAGCGAAGCGTTGAAAATCATCCATGACCGCGAGCTAAATACTCCATTTATTCTGGTAACCGGGAACGTCTCCGAAGAATTTGCCGCTGACATCATGAAGCACGGAGCTGATGATTATATTCTGAAGGATCGCCTGGCCCGCCTGCCATCTGCCATGGAAACGGCTACCACAAAGAGGCGAATGGAATTGGAAAAAAGGGAGGCTCAGCAGCGCCTTTCCCTCAGCGAAAAGCGTTTCAGGGCCATCATTGAGCAGTTCCCCTACCCGGTGATTATTTGCGCCCCTGATGGCGCCGTGACGGGTGCCAATCTAGCTTGGGAAATAATGTGGGATGAGAAAAGAGAAATTACACTGGGAAGGAATATCCGGACTAACCCCCATTTGGTTGCTTCCGGTCTTGCTCCCCGTGTAGAATCTGTCTTTACGGGGCACCTAGCCCAGTCAGAGCCATATTTGTTCGATCCGACCTTGAGCGGAAAACTAGGAAAGAAGCGATGGCTGCAAATTTTGCTCTACCCGTTGAAAAATCAGGACGGGAGTGTCTTGGAAGTGATCTTAATCCTGCTGGATGTAACTTCTAACAAGGAAGGAGAAGTGGCCGTTCAACGAATGAACGAAGAACTCCGGGAATTATCGGCCCATCTCCAGGATATTCGGGAAGAAGAACGGTTGAGCATTGCCAGAGAGATCCACGACGAATTGGGTCAACAGCTTACTGCTATTAAAATGGATGTGGCCTGGATAAGAAAAAAATTCGGTGGAGAGAATGCTATCATCCGGGGAAAAACTGAAACCATTGCAGAATTGCTGAACGGGGCGATTTTAACAGTTAGAAAGATCGCATCGGAACTTCGTCCCACAATCCTGGATGACCTGGGTCTAGTCGAATCGCTAAAATGGCAATCGAAAGAATTTGAGCAAAAAACTGGCTTGGTTTTCAAATTCAACCACGACATCGGCGAACTTCGAGTCCCTCCGGATCTTTCCATTGGTTTATTTAGGATATTTCAGGAATCCCTGACCAATATTGCCCGACATGCCCAAGCCACCGAGGTCAATGCCTCGCTTATTCTGGAAGGCGTTCAACTTGCCTTGCGCATTACAGACAATGGTAAAGGATTCGACCTACAGCTGATACAGGGAAAAAGAACCCTGGGATTACTCGGAATGAAAGAGCGGATGATTATGATGGGAGGAGTATACGAAATCCAAAGCCAGCCGGGACTCGGGACAACAGTCTGGGTGCGCGTTCCCCTTCCCAGCAGACTGAGTCCTCAATGATTTGAATTGCGAACAACCTTTGCAAATGAAAACAGCTTCATTTCATTAATCAGGCTTTTTACTAACTCGCCCGCGCAGAAATTAATATAGAACGCTAAAAAAATTTGCTCCCCAAAGTTGCTTTCGCTAGTTAAAGTTGTGACAAACATCCCAGAATTCTCAATAAAACAACCATTTTTGCCAAAATGGCGTATTGCGATCTGGACCTGTATCCAGCATTTTGTCTCAAGCTGATCAAAACCTGATGAAAAGAGAGATATTCATTTTATTGCCCGTATTCATTTTTGCATTTGCACAATGGCATTACAACCTCGAAGAAGCGAAGCAAATAGCCAAAAAGGAACACCGTCATATTCTGCTCAATTTCTCCGGTTCAGATTGGTGCGGACCATGCATCAGGATGCATGATGAGATATTCGAAAGTAAAGCGTTCAAAGAATTGGCCGACTCTCAACTGGTATTAGTAAATGCAGATTTTCCCCGGAACAAAAAGAACCAATTGTCAAAGCAGCAGCAGCAAATTAACGATGCAATGGCCGACCAGTATAATTCCCAGGGTAAATTTCCATATACACTATTATTGAATTCCAACGGAAAAGTATTGAACCAATGGGATGGCTTTCCAAATGAAAGTCCGGACGACTTTGCCACAGAGCTGAGAAATGGAATTTTAGAAGACAGATAAATCGCATGAACGAGAAAACTGTTTTTAATAAAAGCCTGAAATTGATGGGCAACCGCTTTCAGTTGAGCGTGGTTGCGGATAATGAGGCCTGGGCGAATAATACCATAGATGCCGCCGTTCATGAAATTCAGCGAATAGAAAAGCTCCTTACGACATTTAACGATTGCAGTGAAACAAACCAGATCAATGAAGCCGCGGGGATTTCGCCGGTCCCGGTTTGCCGGGAGACCTTTGACATAATCGAGCGATCTTTAAGAATATCCAGCATTACTCAGGGCGCATTTGACATCAGCTATGGTTCGGTGGATAAACGTCTCTGGAATTTCGATACATCCATGAGATCGCTTCCGAACAAGACAATAGCGAAACAAATGGTGAGACTGATTAATTATCGGAATATCATACTAGACAAAGAAAACTTTACCGTCTTTCTGAAGGAAAAAGGAATGCGTATAGGTTTTGGAGGAATCGGGAAGGGGTACGCCGCGGAAAGGGCAAAGGATGTAATGAAAGACCTTGGTGCAGAAAGCGGTATTGTAAATGCATCCGGAGACCTGACTGCCTGGGGTTTCCAGCTCAATGGCAAGCCATGGACAATAGGAATTGCAAACCCCAACGCCAAATCCCAGATATTTTCTTACATGAATATCACCAACATGTCTGTTGCTACGTCTGGAAACTATGAAAAGTACGTGATGATAAACGGAAAGAAATATTCACATACGATTGACCCGCGAACAGGGCTTCCCGTCTCTGGCATTAAAAGCGTTACTGTCCTGAGTCCAAATGCCGAAATTGCAGATGCAATGGCAACTCCGGTTATGATCATGGGAGTGCAGGTCGGGCTAGACTTGATTAATCAGATAAAGGATCTCGAAGCGATTATTATCGATGATAATGATATGATTCACAAATCAAATGGTATACATTTTGCCTAAAAAGCGTTTATGAAAAGTCAAGTATTGATGAAATATTGCGCGGTCCTGCTCGCGGGCCTAATATTGGGCTCCTGTGCACACGTAAGGGCCTATCAAAAGAGCAGGATCAATGATTCTGAAATGATACTGGCTAACAGAAAGGTGGAAAAGAACGAGATTAATGCGCAAACCTACCGCGAAGGGTCTTCAGGGGCAAATGGAGGCAAGACAGGAGGCGGATGCGGGTGCAATTAAATTAAGGATCGATTGAATTGACGAAATGAAAAGAATCTGTCTCACCGTTGTTGGCATGTATCTGGTGCTGCTTCATGCATTTTCTCAGGTATCCACAAAGGACACTTCAACATACAAACCGAAGAAACTTAAGCTCGATGAGATAAATCTTGTTTCAAGCTATTATAACCAAACCGCCGACAAGTCCGCCGTAATGGGAGGAATACCGGGCCCCAAAGGGATCGGTGACGTGACCGACCTTGCCAATGGCGTTGAGTTGACATTTGTGAGTTGGGACGGCAAGCATCGAAAAAATTCTTTCACCGGAAGCTTCGGCATTGATTATCATACTGCTGCTTCCCAAGCATTCGTGGATTCCAACGGACACGCCCGAAATAATGGAACAAGGATATATCCAACGCTTGACTGGACCATTGAAAATGAAAAAAAAGGAACTGAATTTGGTATAGGTTTGTATTACTCGGCAGAGCATAATTATTATCATTCCAAAGGACTAAATGCTTCATTTGCAAAAAAGACAAATAATAACGGAGAATTCTCGCTGAAGGTTACAGGGTATTTTGATCAGATAAAAATGATAAAGCCCGCGGAATTTGAACGCGTTGATTCTGTAAAAAATGTTGCGCCGACGGACAGCGTTGTGTATATAACTACTGCCAGTGGCCGCACAGAAGCATTAATATATAATGCTGGAGGACTGATTAATAATGGTCGTTCAAATACATTGATTCCTTCCAAGTCCAGGAATACTTATACCACCTCGTTATCTTTCTCCCAAGTAATTAATCAGCGCATGCAGGGAAGCATAGACATGGACTTAGTCTATCAAAATGGCTATCTTGGTCTTCCCTTCCATCGGGTATTTTTCAATAATGGAAAGGATACCATTGAAAATCTTCCGGCCCAGCGCTTTAAAGTTCCTATTGGGCTCAGGCTAAATTATTTTCTGGGCGACCATTTTATACTTCGGGCCTATTATCGTTTTTATATTGACAACTGGGGATTGACATCACATACTGCGGAATTGGAGGTGCCGGTAAAAATTACTCCATTCTTTTCACTTTCGCCTTTTTACCGGTATTATGTGCAAACGGCAGTGAATTATTTCGCAGGATATGAAGCTCACTCGTCTACGGATAGCTATTACACCAGCAACAACGCATTGGCTGCATTTAAGAGCAGCTCTTTCGGTTTGGGGCTGAGGCTTGCGCCACCAAAAGGGGTGCTGATAAAGAACCTCAGTGCAGTGGAAATAAGATACGGCCATTATACACAAACCACGGACCTTGTTTCGGACATAATCTCAATGAATTTGAAATTCAAATAAGGCGTCCGTCTTTTCATCTAAACTTCACTGCACACAATGAATAGACCATGGCAAGTGTAGAAATCGGTATGGCGAAGGAAATACCAATCATCCAGCCTACCAGTTCAAATTGATAGCGGTTCCCCTTCATGCACAGCCGGGAGACGCCATGCAGCGGCATTTGGCCATCATAATAGCCCTCTATGACACCGTTACAAGATTTTTGTTTATGCCAGTTAGTTCAATCCCATTCATTCGCTGCGCAGACTCTTCACGGGGTTGGCAATAGCAGCTTTAACTGCCTGCAAGGTCACCGTGAGTAGCGCAACGGTAATGGTTAACAACCCGGCAATTACAAAAACCCACCAGCTGACCTGAATACGAAAAGCAAAGCTTTCGAGCCACCTGTTCATGGCCCACCAGGCTACCGGAAACCCAATAAGTGCCGCAATCAAAACCAGCTTGGCAAAATCCTTTGATAGCATCGCAACAATTCCAGCCACTTTGGCGCCGAGCACTTTCCGGATACCGATCTCCTTGATACGCTGCTCGGCGGCATAGGTAACCAAGCCAAACAGGCCGAGACAAGCGATAAATATGGCGAATACAGCAAAAGTGACAAAAAGTTTCCCCGTACGCACCTCGGTGAAATACATGTTGTTGAAGTCATCATCCATAAACGTGTATCGGAAAGGCATTCCTGGAGCCATGCTATTCCACTGGGCTTCTACCTTGCTGATTAAGGAAGAAATATGATCCGAATGGAAACGAACCGCTATGGTTCTCCAGTCTTCCCCCAGCGACATGACGAGCGGTCCTACTCTTTCGTGCATGGAATTATAGTTAAAGTCCTTTACCACGCCTATCACATGGTAAGGAAAAGGTTTGAAATTGTCTCCCGGGCTCCACATTGGCATGTTTAGCGGATCCTTCAACCCGAGCAATCGAACCGCAGATTCATTCAGCAAAATGCCGGAGGAGTCCGACTTGAAATCACTTGAAAAATTCCTGCCGGCCGCAAGCTGCATGCCAAGGGTAGGTATATAATGTTCGTCCACCGTGAAATGGGTCAGAATGATTACTTTCTTGGCATCCAAGGCCGGATCGCGGAACCAGCCGTTCTGGCTAAACCCGCCCGAACCATCTGTCGGAAGATTTCCGGTCATGGTTGCATCTTGCACGCCAGGGAAACGCAATAAATCTTGCCGAAAGCTAGCAATCTTGTGCTGGAGGTTATAAGTATCGTGGAGGACCAGAACCTGGTCCCGGTTAAAGCCGATTTTCTTGCTGCGGATATAGTCCAATTGGTGATAAATCACGATCGTCCCGACGATTAGTATGATGGAAATGCTGAACTGAAAAACCACGAGAATGCTGCGAAGCCTGCCGCCCTTGAATCCCGCCGCTATTTTGCCTTTCAGGACCTCGATCGGCTTAAAGGAAGACAAATAAAAGGCGGGATAGCTTCCGGCTATGCAGCCAACAAAAAAAACCAGGGCCAGTAACAGAGGCAAGAGCCAAGTTGAAAAAAGAGTGCTCACGTGCATTTCTTTTCCTGAAAGTTGATTAAATAGTGGCATCAGGATCATCGCCAGTCCAAGGGCAAGCAATAAGGCACAAAAACTGATCAGGACTGATTCAATCAAAAACTGGGCGATGAGGTGGGTTCGCAGCGAGCCGGCTACTTTTTTTATCCCCACTTCTTTTGCCCGGTTGGCTGAGCGGGCGGTAGAAAGGTTCATGAAATTTACGCAGGCTATTAGCAGGATGAAAAGAGCAACGGCAGAGAAAATATATACATAATTGACGTTCCCATTCGGTTCCATTTCATAAGACTTGTCTGAAAACAAATGAATTGCCGTCACCGGCATTAGGTGGTAACGAAAATAATTGCCCTGGCGCTTCAGATCGTTGGGTGAAGTGTGCAGGAGGCCCTCCAACTGCTTTAGGAGGTAATTGTTGATGGTAGCGTCCACCCGGCTCTGCATGGCCGCTTGAGTTACGCCGGGCTTGACCAGAATATAACAATGGTCGTTGTTGCTGAGCCAGTCATTTTCATCCCCACTATCATCGTTATTGGTATCGTGGAAAGGGCGGATGAAACTGGCGTGAAAATGAGATTGCCTCGGCATATCCTGCATAACGCCCGTTACCTTGCAATTATCGGAGTTATCCAGGAATAAGGTCTTTCCCACTACGTCTGTGCTATTGAAATATTTCTTTGCCGTGGTTTCATCAATGACCAGGGAATGGGGTTCATTGAGCACCGTAACGGGATTACCCTGGATCAGGCGTATGGTAAATACCTTGAAAAAGGTAGAATCAGCAAAAACCACATGGTGATCCGATACGTTGATATTCCCTTTTTTAACTAGTAGGCTTTCCCGGTAGTTCAATCGCACCATTTGTTCGACCTGGGGATAGTCCCTTACTAAGGCCGGCGGCAACGGCTTAGGCGCCACCGATGCAGTAAATTGCGTCCCGTTGAAATAAATATCTGCGTCTAGTCGATAGATCCGGCTGGCATTCGAATTGTATTGGTCATAATGCAACTCGTCGAACACATATAGTACGATCAGCAGGCAAACAGCCAGACCGGCAGCAAGTCCGATGATATTGATCGCAGAGAATGCTTTGTTCTTCCAGAGATTGCGCCAGGCAACCTTTACATAATTCTTATACATGCTTCGCCTGTTTGGCTCAAAAAAGGTAAATAGTACTCCCCTGACTTCCGCCACTTGATCCGTGGCGATCATGCGTTCAGCCGGACGAATTCCCTGGAATAAGGGTTCCCAATAAGCCAGAGCATCATAGTATACTGATAATCAATACTATAAAATCTATGTAGGGGACGTTTGATCGCTTTGGCAGCGGCAACGCCCTATTTTAACTCATTCTGACCTTTCGGAAAAGTCTGCACTTGATTGAACCCAATCCAACTTTGATTCGCATCTTCCGGATAGACGGCCAGGCAGGCGTCCTTGTTACAGAAAATCGCAGCGGGTGCTAAAATAAATGTTTTATAGGCGAATCAGTGGGTATTTGACTGCCTATAATCCTCCAGGACAGCCCGGGGCCTGCCCAAACGATCCAAACCGTCCGCCAAAAGAATCCGATAGAGGTTCAATTAGATCGTGTTTATGGATTATTCTACCCGTAGCGTCTTCACGGGATTGGCCCGGGGCCACGAATGCCTGGACATTGACAGTCGCCTAAGAACAAAAAGGGCCTAAAGCTCATCCGACATATAAAAGCAATAAATAAAGTGATGCTGTTATTGCGCGGCAAGTAATAGATCAGCCGACCATAAGAGGAGACAAAATCTTGAGTTAAATCACCTGAAAGGTTAACGAATATTTGGAACTCGATGGATATTTTTGTTTGGCAAAAAGAATACATTTAATAGCTAAATATTGAAGATACTATCCTTCACAAACAAATCATGCTCATGAAATGGGTGAACCTTTTTATCGCAGTGGGTTTATTAATAACTGCCAGCAGTGCAAAATTAGCCCCATCCATTGCCCCAAATAAGAGTGCACGCCCGTATGTTACTCATTTCGAAAATGTGCTGGGTACCTCGCTGGAGCTGAAGATCATTACGAACACACAAAGAGAGGCAACCATTGCAGAAAATGCTGCATTGAAAGAGATTGCCAGAATGGGGAAAATCCTCAGCGCTTATGATCCAACCAGTGAATTCAGCCATTGGCTTAAAACTTCAGGCCAAGCTGTTCCTGTATCCCCTGAATTGTTTGAAATGCTGAGCCTATTTGACCAATGGCGATTGCGCACGGCAGGAGCTTTGGACGCATCTGCCCAAGTAATCACTAATCTCTGGAAACAGGCAGCAGCTAAAAACCGGGTTCCTACACAGGACGAGTTGAGCTCAGCAGTAGCTGAAGTGAAGCAAACCCACTGGAAACTTGACGCAGTCAAGCAAACCGCTACCCATTTGAGTCACGCACCTTTGATGCTAAACTCATTTGCCAAAACCTATATAATTAAGCATGCCGCAGACGCAGCATTCGCCTCTACTAAAATAGATGCGATTGTGGTAAATATTGGCGGTGACCTAGTGGTACTGGGCAAACACAAAGAAACGATTCAAATCAGCGATCCGAAGGCTGATGCAGAAAATGACGCCCCGATTGATGTCCTGCAAATCGAGAATAAAGCAGTGGCAACAAGCGGGAATTACCGTCGCGGGGAATTGATTGAAGGACACTGGTATTCACATATTGTGGATCCCCGGACCGGGCAGCCTGCAGAAGAAGTCATCAGCGCCACCGTAGTTGCACCCGTAGCAACTGACGCGGGTGCTCTGGCAACCGCCTTCAATGTCCTCAGCCCGTCGGAAAGCGTTCAATTGGCTACAAGAATTCCGGGAGTGGATTACCTCATCATCACCAAGTCCGGCAGACATATTGCCAGCGAAGGTTGGCGCGCTTTGGAATTGGCAAGTGGGCCTCAGCTGCTTGGTAGATCTGATCCAAATGGCAATTATCGGGTTGAACCTGGCTGGAACAATGATTTCGAGTTGGTGGTCAACCTGGAAATAAATCTTCAAAAGGAAGGTTTTGCAAAAAGACCTTATGTCGCCGTTTGGGTGGAAGACGAAAACCATGCAGCGGTAAGGACTATAGCCTTTTGGCATGAAAGAGACCGATATCTCCCAGAATTAAAATCCTGGTACCTTAAATACCGGGGATTGTATAATACAGACAAATCTGCCCTAAGTTCTGTTTCTAGCGCGACACGCTCTCCTGGAAAATATACCATGAAATGGGATGGGAAAGACGACAAAGGCGATTTTGTCAAACCGGGGACATATACAATAAAAATTGAAGCATCCAGGGAACATGGCACATATCAACTGATGCGACAGGAGTTAGAGTGTAATGAAACGCCTAAACTAATCAATATACCCGGAAATGTCGAGATCACGTCAGCATCCCTTGATTATAGGAAAAAAAACGCCGGTAACTGATCAACTTTTGTCTACCGAAGAATCACAAGACAGGAAGCTGGCCTGGTTTAAAGTTAAGCGGAGAATTGCAATGCTTTCGCGATGGCTGCACATCTACTTGTCGATGTTGAGCTTCGTCCTGGTTTTCTTCTTTGCTGTCACAGGTCTGACACTGAACCACGCGGACAAATTTGGGGATCAGGTGCATACAGAACAGAAAAAAGGAAATTTGGATCCGCTTTGGGTAAATATGCCCGATACCGCCAAGGTGGCAAAACTAGAAATAGTTGAGTATTTGCGGAACACGCATGGGATAAAAGCAGCCTTAAGTGATTTCCGGATTGATGACTCGGAGATCGGAGTTTCATTCAAAGGGCCCGGTTATGCGGCTGATGCATTTATCAACCGGAAAACAGGAGCATATGATCTTTCAAAAACGAGCGCGGGATTTGTTGGGATTATTAATGATCTACATAAGGGTCGCGATACCGGTCCGGTGTGGTCTATGGTGATAGATGTCGCCGCCCTACTTATGGCCATAGTATCCCTATCGGGAATGCTTTTGCTGCTTTTTATTAAGCGTAGGCGTCTAAGCGGACTGTTGGCCGCCCTATTTGGATTATTTATGGTTTATCTTGTATATAGGATCTGGGTGCACTGAAATCAGGGCGCGTTTTAAGTAGTTTTTGTTATTCGCTTAAATTCTGACATCATGAATCGGCGTTTCAAAATCCTCAGCCTAATTGCGGGGGTATTCCTTTGCCTAGGTGTTTTTTGCAGCCTTTCCTTGCAGGCGCAAAACCAACAACAAAGCCCGGAATCCAAAAAACATGTCCGCCTTTCCCAGGTTCAATTGAAAGCTTATGAAGGGTATTTTAGTGCTTCAAACAATCAGGATCAGGTCATTCAAACCAAAGTACTGGATAATGCCTTAGTGTTCAAAGCGCTTTGGACTAATGCCGAAATACGGACAGTTCCCTTGTCGGACACGACATTTTACAGTGAGCAAGGAATAGAGGGGCACCCAATAACCGTCACGTTCAGTAAAGATGCTCAAGGAGTTTACAGAAAGTTTGGGTTGGGCGTTTATGGTACATGGAACCGGGAGAAGAACTACAAACCGCTGGTAAGAAAAGAGATCGCTCACACTCCTGGACAATTGAAACCTTTCGAAGGTTTATACGAATCGGACACAAACAATGGAATGGCCATCCAAATAACAGAAAAGGACAACAAGCTGGTTCTAAAACAATATTGGGACGGCAATGAAATAACCTTCTTACCGGATTCCGCCATGCACTTTTTTTGCCGGGAGCAATTATTATTTACTCTTCTATTTAGCAAAGACAGTACGGGTGAAATTACCCGAATGATTGCATTTGGATCGGTTCAATGGAATAGAGCAAAACCCCCTCGATTCAACTCCCTGGAATTGAAAGCATTCGAAGGGAAATATCAGCTTAAGGAAGATAAAGACGATATTATTCAAATTGCGGTCAATGGCCCTAACTTAGTTGTTAAACAACTTTGGGACGGAAAGGAAATCGAAGCTGAGCCCAGGAGCGAATCATTCTTTTATTGCCCTTCGCAATCTTATTCGCTCAATTTCACCAAAGGCCCTGACGGCAATGTTGTCCAAGTGTTAGTTTTGAATACCGATTTGTTTGAAAAGATCAAACAATAAGCACCATTTTCGTGCTGATTAACCCCCTTTACCTGAACCTATCAGTAATTTATACAAACAGGATATTTATTTGGATCTGGAAAGTTACTTTCATATGCGATTTTTCTTCTCTAAATTCAATTAGCCTTGGAATAAGGCAAATTCGTTTAGGGTTTAGATAATTCCAGATATTTGAAACAGGAACGTCGATAGCTTTGTAGTGTACCCTGCATTGCGTACCAACTGCATGCCACATTTACCCAATTATGAAACTAAAACAAGAAATATGATCAAGAGGATTCTTATAGCGCTTGCAATGGTTTTGATAATTATTCAATTCATTCGACCGTCAAAAAATCTATCCGCCGATACCAGCAAGGATATAAGCACATTGTATGCAGTGCCCGAAGATGTGAAAGCAATCCTTGAAAGAGCCTGTAACGATTGTCATACCAATAGAACGGTCTATCCCTGGTATTCAGAAGTGCAGCCAATAGGATGGTGGCTGAATAACCATATTTCGGGTGGAAAACGACATATTAACTTCAACAACTTTGCCTCCCTAAGGGCTGCTACCCAAAAGAAAAAAATGGAAGAATGCATGGATCAAATCAAACATAATGACATGCCTATTAGTTCTTATACTTGGATCCATACCGATGCGGAACTCAGCGAAGCAAATAAACAAACAATGTATGCTTGGTGCCGGAAAATCATTGATACTTTAAAGGCAAAATATCCGGCTGATAGTTTGATTCAGAAAGACGACAAAAGGCATGAATGAAAGAATTCTAAGGTATCGTAGTTACTATGGTTTATTGGTAATTTCATAAAAGTTGACCCCGGTCAGCTTGGAATTCGAACAACAATAGCTCTGGTGGTTGCTCAAGAAGAAGAGTATGAATAAAATAGTAGCTACTATTCCTCGCGAAAATAAATTTGAGCATATTCTCAAGGTTTTACGACAAAAACTCTATTATGAACCGGTTTAATCTGCTGCTACTGGCTTTTCTTTCATATACCGCCCTTCTGCAAGCGCAATATAAGGTCAGCAAAGTATTCCATATCCAAAGCGGCGGGGGTTATGATTATACCACGGTGGACAGCGCTTCTGATCGTCTTTACCTATCTCATGGTTCACAGGTAAACGTCCTCAATAAAGTGACTGGAGATTCAATTAGCGTAATTAAAACAGAAAAGGATGTGCACGGGATTGCATTGGCGCACGAATTTGGTAAAGGCTATATCTCCAACGGATCTTTAAATAGCGTACTGGTATTTGACCTGAAAACCTTCCGGGTGCTTGCTCATGTACCTGCAGGCCAATTCACGGATGGAATTTTTTATGATGATTATTCCAAAAAAGTCATTTCCTGTAATGGACGCGGGAAAAGTATGACGGTTATCGACCCTTCAACCGACCAAGTGACAGCAACCATTCAGCTCACCGGCTGGCCGGAAACTGCAGTCAGCGATGGTAAAGGAAAGATCTATGTGAATAATGCGGAGAAAAGCGAAATGGACGTCATTGATTCGAAGACTTACCAAATAATCAATACCTGGTCTATAGTGCCGGGGAAAAGTGCTTCTGGGTTGGCCATTGACCGCAATTCTATGCGTTTGTTTGCCGGCTGCGATAACCAGAAGCTGATTGTCATGGATGCGGTTACTGGTAAAGTGGTGACCAGCATGCCAATCGGCGATGGATGTGATGCAGTTGGTTTTGATAAAACATTGAAAAGGGTTTATTCTTCAAATGGGGACGGTACATTAACTGTTATTGAGGAAAAGTCACCTGACATATTTGAGGTTATTCAAAACTTAAAAACCAAAGAAGGAGCCAGGACACAGGCAGTCGACCAAGCCACCCATAGAATCTATTTACCTACTGGCGATTTTGCACCCAAGAAGCAGGGCGAATTCCGACCCGCTCTTATACCAGGAACATTCCAGGTACTGGTAGTGGAAATGTAGTAGGTAACAACCAGTCCCTCATCATTATCTGCTGTTAAATCAATCTAATCTTGATCTTTATTGGTTTTGAGCTCCTTCGCTTTAATTAAATAAGAGATATTGGCCCTTTAATGCCCGGTAATGAAACCGGAAAAACAAGATTTAGTAGGATGAGCTCTATCGAAGCCGTATCAAAATAGTGTGCGGGTATGGTATAAATGCTTTTCGGGGCAGATACATTGTTTACTTGGCCTTCTTGCCGATGCAGACGAACGGAAGGAATACGATAGGCTCATTCTGTCCGCTATGAACGAAGTGCTGAAAACACAAGAAATAAAATGAGTAGAATGCAAATGAAGCCGGGACGGACAGATGTATATCTGACTATACCCCATAGGGTAAATTAAAAATACTATCTTTCGTGCATTGTGTCGCTCATTTTTGTGTCGGAAATTTGTTTAGAAGTTTCAATAAAAACCTATGCCGGCTGGTTTTACTTTTTCAGCTAAATTCTTAATAATTTACTTCTTTTAAGTATTTTATTGATGTTAATAATAGAATAAAATGCACCCAGGTATATCCACGGAAGAATAAGATTTAATTGAAAATATTGTAGTTAAAACACAAAGCTAATGTTGAACCTTCTATTAGTTATCAGAAGCGTCAAACTAAAGCGGGTTCCCCTTTTTATGATAGCCCTACTTCTCTTGTGTTTCAATGTATCTTCCTCCGCGCAAAAACCTGGTAAATTATATAGCTTTGGGATTGGCCTGGAGGGTGGTGTCTCGCCTAATGTGGCAACCACCCAAATGGTGGATTTAGGCGTAACAGGTCGATTCTCCCTTCGCGCGGGTCCAGGTTATGCCTTCATGGGCACAGGATATTTGTTATCGCGGGTTGGAACAGATTTTGAAATTCCTCTTCGGGCTGGATATAAAATTACTTTTTCAAAACGGGGTTTCCTGATGGGGGAATTGGGTTATTATTTCTACCGGACCTCTGAAAATAATTTTCCTTATCATGCGACTACGATCGGAGGGCTTTCCATTGCTCCTTCAGCAGGGATGCAATTCGGTGTCTTTGAAGTTGGATTACGCGGCGACGTCATTGTAAATCAAGCGGAACTTTCCACCGTCGGCTTTGTTCTTGGATGGAATTTTTAGGGCAGGTGCCAAACTGTAGCCATTTCCAATATACAGCGAGAAAGACTGAAATTTGGGTCTCCATTGCCGATCAAATTTTTTTGTACCTGTAAATGGGATTATTCTCTTGTGCAGCCCGGTAATAAATCTTATATTTATAAAAGCTGGAAAACCGGAAAGCTACGCAGATAATTTGGCTGAATGTAGGTGTGCTTGGATCTAGGCTAAAGGATATTTTAGGTCACTATTTGTAAAGCATGCAGACCACTACTTCAAATACCCGCATTATTTTTCTTTGGATAGTCATACTTGTTTCAACTTTAACTGGTTGTAAGAAGAATGCAACCCAGGCATTGGATTATACGGGCACCTATACTGGTGATATCCTAGTATATACTGATGGAGTGTACCAAATACAAGCTTCTGGGTACATCTATGAACAGACAATTTATGGTTCTTCCATTCAGATCACGCCTTCTGGTAAACCTGGTGAATATCTTATCTCCAATAATATGATTACGGCGGACACGGCTAGCATGACAGCCGGTAAATTGGAAATTCCAAAGACATTTGTTCAGGCAGTTGGTATTGACAATATTTTCGAAATGGGCCAGGCGAGCCTTTCGGGGAATATTCTCAAGGTTGATTTTTATCAGGATTATGTTTCCTCCTATAATTCAATGCTTGGAAGCTCATTTCACTGGACCGGGCAACTGAAGAAACAATGAGTTACCCGGCATGGAACTAACTCAGCAGATTTGCATAACTTGGGAGAGAAGATGTAGGAATCAATATGCTGAAAACTTCAGAATTAAATGATCCGGCCTTCGGTCGCGGATTTGAAAATTAGATTTGACACCAGCTGCTTCAAATCTATAGAATCCATCCTTCCCGCTTTAGAAATTCAATCAGCCGGGGATCACCAACCTGAGTAGACCATCGATTCATTTTCCGCATGCCATCCCGAGAGAGATTTTCACACACTTTTCACTCACCGAATCACTCACTTTCCTTTTACTATTATTTTCTTTTGCATTTAAATAGCTAAAAAGAAAAAAGCCTTCAAATTTAATGATTCTGAAGGCCCTAGCCGATTGTCGAAATGCACTATTCGGTTATCAAAATGAGATTTTAGCAAGACTTTTGCTTTCCATAATCATTTGATAATCAATTATTTTCACTACGAGCGGAGAGGGAGGGATTCGAACCCTCGGTACAAGTTTAAGCTCGTACAACGGTTTAGCAAACCGGCCCTTTCGGCCACTCAGGCACCTCTCCGTCACGCCACATTCAATTATACTGAAGGGAAGCAAAATTAGAAATTATTCAGCATAATTCTGTAAATTAAACAAAAGAGGCCAACAGGAGATCTCTTCTTATTCGGCACTATTCCTGAAAGGGAGTTGCAAATTCTACATCGCAGCAAGCTGGACCTTTTGCTGCAATTCGGTTACGTTTTCGCGGAAAAGGCTGTCGGTATCCATCAGGTCTTTAACTGTCTGGCAGGAATGGATGACGGTTGTGTGATCTCGACCCCCGAAATGTTCGCCAATGGTCTTGAGAGAGTTCTTGGTAAAAGCTTTGGCCAAATACATGGTAATCTGCCGAGCCTGTACTATTTCCCGCTTACGCGTCTTTTGCAGAAGCTTGTCATAGGATACATCAAAATATTCACAAACCATCTTCTGTATGGTCTCAATGGTAATCTCCTTGCTGCTCGTCTTCACAAAATTACGGAGGACTTTCTTTGCCAATTCAAGATCTATTTCCCTTTTGTTTAGCGAAGACTGTGCCAAAAGTGATATCAAAGCGCCTTCCAATTCCCGAATATTGCTATTGATATTATAGGCAAGATATTTTACGACATCTTTGGGCATCTCCAGACCGTCGTTCTTCATTTTTCTATCAAGAATTTCTATCCGAGTATCGTAATCGGGAATCTGAAGATCCGCACTAAGCCCCCAGCGAAAGCGGCTCAGCAGGCGCTCTTGGACTCCCTCTAGGTCCTTGGGTGATTTGTCTGAGGTCAGTATAAGCTGCTTGCCGGACTGATGAAGGTGATTGAAAATAGCAAAAAAGCATCCTGCGATTTTTCGGCGCGGTTAAAGAACTGAACATCATCAATAATCAGCACATCGACCAGCTGATAAAAGTGAATGAAGTCGTTGATTGCATTGTTCCGACTATGATCAATGAACTGGTTGATGAATTTTTCTGAACTTACATACAGGGCGACCTTGTTGTGATGCATTCTTTTTACCTCATTGCCAATCGCCTGGGCCAGGTGGGTTTTACCTAAGCCTACCCCGCCATAGATCACGAGGGG
>Ga0206988_1136_pt1 | contig 18001 bp, 13 predicted proteins | sample Alteio_BWMinCont_12_FD_153263 | JGI IMG/M metagenome (GOLD analysis project Ga0206988, IMG submission 153263) | Enriched cells from forest soil in Barre Woods Harvard Forest LTER site, Petersham, Massachusetts, United States -... | ecosystem: Environmental > Terrestrial > Soil > Temperate forest >... | reverse complement strand
TGGAAAGAGAATCTAAAGTTTTTGTGTAATAAATAGTCAGAATGTTCCACAAACCATTGCTATAATTACTTTTTATAAATCCACTAAATGTATCCCGTGCAAAATAAGTGCAATAGATATCAGGGATCAAATAAACTTTACCTCCACCCCGCTTTATTCTTTTATTTAGCTCAATATCCTGATTACGTACCAACCGTTCATCATAATTGCCGAAACGGATAAATACATCTCTTTTGAAACACCCGAAAGGAACCGTATCTACTTCTGTAATTTTATTAACCCCTGTACGAAACATAGAATCACCAACCCCAAACCGATGGCTTAGTGACTCCTTAATTGCCAGAGAGATTGAGTCCTTTTTTTTAACGTCTGTAAGACAGACAGTCCCTATATTATCGGCATGAAGCTCTTCTGCAGCTGCAATCAATTTTGAAAAGTATTCTTTGGGGTAAGAGCTATGCGCATCCAAACGTACAATATAATTTCCCCTGGCTTCTAAAATCCCCATATTCATAGAAATAGGAACTATTTTTTGGGGATTATGCAATACCCTTACTTGTGGATATTCTTTTAATAGTTCCAGTGTTTTATCTGTACTATTGCCGTCAATCACAATGATTTCATAATTATCCTTCGGATAATCGCAGGTTAATACCGACTCTATACAATTTTGTATGAACTTTTCTTCATTGTAAACCGGGATTAATATAGATATAAATTGAAGCACAATAAGCTATGGAGTGTTAATAGTAATAGGTTTCACAGTAAATTTTCTTCCAAATTTTGAAATTATTAATTCAAAATAATTATAAACAAGATGACTTGAAATAAGTGTAAGGCATAATCCTAAAATTAACCGTTCTATAAAATTCGTGTTGATAGAAAGGCGGGACACAAAAATAATTGTCAATTTCCACATCAAGGGATGAAGCAAATAGACTGAATAGCTAATTTCTCCCAACCATTTTAATAAATGATGAACTGGAGAAATAGAGCTTGCATTTATATTAAGGGCCGACCATATAATAAAAGAACAAAATAAAGTAAACATAATTTTATTACTTCCAATTATCAGGTTTGATTTATTTCCATATACAGGAAAATAAACAAACAGTAATACACTTAAAACAAACAGCAAAATGGCTGGCCAGCGATTTAATTTTATAAGTTTATTTAAGATATAAATGAGTATTCCTGCCATAAAGAAAAATACCTGATTTAATGGGTTAATATACGAAACCCATTGATTAGGGACACTTACCTTATCTGATAAAACAAAAAAAGCAAAATAGATATGACATAGTAAAAAGAGTGCCATTAAAATAAAGAATATGACTTTTTTCCTTTGGTATGCAAATACAACCAGCGGGAAGACTAAATAAAAACTAATTTCATTCCCAATTGACCATGCCCCCCCTGCTATATATGAAGTAGGAGAGAAAATTGAAAAAAGTCCACTATAGTTTAAAAGGATTCTTACGATTTCGAAATGAACTTTTGCACCTAAAATGGTTATTGTTGTTACCAACCATAATAAAGGCATAATTCTAAAAAAGCGCTTTATAAAAAAAGAATTAACACTTTCATTTTTAAACATTTTATTTTCATAAATATGAAATAGTGTTAATCCACTCAACATATAGAAAATAGAAACTCCATATAACCCAAACCGGGATAAAATCGAGCCAGAATCATACGCGCCAAAACTCCATGAATTAAAATGATAAACTACAATCCCGACAGCTGCCAGGCCACGAAGATAATCTAATGAGTTAAGCCGCATATTGACTGTTAATTGACCTTTGTTTTATAATTAACTGTTTCCGAAATCTACTATAGCTAGTGGAGTGAATTTTATCCATTACACCTAAATACAAGATGAAATAAATAAATATAGGGTCAACAAAATTCAGGTAGTCTACCGGATCGGCAAAAAGTGAGGTAGCAAAAAAGAACAACAATATAAAACGCCCTAAGAAGTTAAAAGATTTTTTTGAGTAACGCATAGCTTTACTAAATCTTCTCAAAATAAACATTGTATATAATGAGATAATAATAAAATTAAACGGAAAAAAAGGCAAATAGAAAGAGGATGCGATTAATCCCGGGCTAGCTCCTGTTCTCGAGTTCTCAGCCATTCTATATGTTTGCGTATAGTTCACCCTTGCTGCGCTCCAATTGCTTGACCTTTTTTGTTCTATACCATTTCCTGTACCACTTAGTACGCTAATTCTTGAATTTAAATTACTGGAGATACCATCAATGGTATTAAGTGCAATAGTATTATCAAAAACATCGTGAGAACCCATAGCCATTATGGATGCGTACCAAATACCGACCCTGGCAACTGTATGTTCAACTATCTGCTCCACGTTTTCTGTTTTAGAAAACAACTTGCCTGCACCCTGGGTACCAAATTTATCTGCGTAACCAACAAATACTATTGAAACAATCAATCCTATAAGTAAAACAGACCTAATTACACGCCGGTATACACTTTTTTTACGTTTTTGTAAAGACGCAAATAATACTTTTTCTTTTTTAAATGCCAACACGATATAACCTAATATATAAAGCATATCCATTGAACCTGATATTATAAACATAAAAGCAAGGCCTGTAATACCAATGACAATTCGTTGCCAGGTAGAGATTGGTAAATCATTAACTGCTTTTAAAATGAGATATAATAAATTAGCTATTGCGTAAGTTCTTATTGCAAATAGTATAATAGTCTCAAGACCCGTTTGGTTTAAGGTTGCTTCTCCGTTTTGTCTGAAAGTTATACCAAATTTCAAAGAAAATCTGATCGAAAGCGCGAAAAATATAATCGCTAGTATAATATTGAACCATTTACTTTCAAATAAGCCCCCTAATCTTTTAAAAGATAGAATAGAAAGTTTCCTGGGAACAATTTTTTCAAAAATAAAAACAAGAAAAAGAAAGAAAGAAATGAAAGCCAGACCTAATAATGAATTGAAGCCCTTATATAAAACCGTAAAAGTATCGGGAAGGATAAGTCCGGCCAAAAAAGGAAATAAGTAAAAAACACTTATATATAGAAAGAAAAGTTTCTTTGCTTCTTTATGAATCATCTTATTTAAACTATCTCTCCATATTAATTACATTTATAATAAATTCTATATTATTCAGATGCGAATAACTTGGTTATATGTTCATGAAAATTCGTATCCGACATATATTGTGTTGCCGCATAGCGCACTCCTTCTTTCAACGGATTGCCCCGATGAACACCACTAGTATCAACAATAATTAAAGTCCCCATATTTCCTTTAAAATCGACACATTGGTAATTGAGTGCCAGTAATTTTTCAATATCTTCATTACTATACCTGTATTCACCAAGTTTTTTACCCAACAACCTGTTTATTTTAAATTTTTCAGAAACTTTATGCGTGCCTGTCAAATATTGAAAGTAGCCATTTTTTTCATTTACATCGCTCAAGTATAATATAAACTTTAATTGGCGCCTGTTAATCGTATCGCGGTGCCACCCACCACCACTACCTATGTTATTTTCTTTATACTGGATTCTGTTAACCATAGTAAACTGATGCAAATTGTACCTATCAATATGCTTTTTATATATAGCGGAAAGTAATGGGGTATTGAATAAATTCTTATAATTACTACTTACCCTCTCAATTGCATAAATCCTCTGATCGCTATCTTGGGCATCCTTCCATACATAATCCAGGGTGCTATATTTATCAAATTCGGCCCGTAGAGAGAGGCACACCTCGGGTGAGATAAAATCCTCTAACACGTAATAACCTTTTTCAGAAATTTGATCATATACATTTTCAAACTCATTGTTTAATTTAGAAAGGGCGCTATTAGCCACATATTTAATCTCTGAGATGTAATATTTCATTTTTCAACAATTTAATTTTTTTCTCTTTATCGTTTACTTCCCCAACAAAGTAAGCAAACATATGTTTGTTATAGGTAATTTCTTCTTTAGATATATCTTTGATTACGGCTGCGGGAGTAAAATATTCCCACAAAAGTAAGCCTTTTCTCAGAAAGCCATAATTATCAAATGAACTGGAGAAAAAGGCGCATTTATAACACAATCGATCGGTGTGTATGGCTTCCAGGATAATAGCCGATTCATTCGTTAATACATATTTAGCATTAGCTATGTCATCCCATATTGTACGCCCTTTGGATACTTCATAAGTTTTCCCATCTTCCCAATCCCTGTCATCGGCCGGATGGGGCCTAATGATTACTTTATAAATACTATTAAGTTCTTTAGCCAGCATTTTCACAATGGATAAATCATCTAATTTATTGGGACATATTAAAACACTCTCCCCTGAAACATCATCAACGGGATTCCATAACACGAGCCTTACGTCAAATAAAATAAACTTTTTAACAGAATTGTTGATTACATGGTATTTATCCACACTATCCTGGCTAAACAATATATTCAAATCATGGTATAAAGGCGGGAAGCGTTCTGAAACTGGTGCATGTTGAATATATACAGTTTTTATCTTTCTATATTCGGCCATATCATGTAACAATACACAATACGGCGCATGATCATTATATTGTATAACTACTTTTACTCCATTAAGCAAGTGATCATATATAAATGCCAAACCGGATAATTTTACAACGCGGATAGCATTATGATATAAAACTTCATCTTTCTTAGCATTTTTCAATTCAAAATAAACAGATCTGGCATTAGCCAGAGAAGAAAATAAAATGAGTCTGGTAGAAAAATAATTACTCTTTTTACGAGGGCTATCCTGGCTTATAAAATCATATACCGGAAATGTAAGACCCAATTTGGTTAATGCATTATGAATTGTATGATTATTAATACTAAATACAAAACTAACTATATCTTCTCCTTCCATTTTCCTGGATAAAATCTGGCGAACTATAATCAGTTTAAATAGCCTGCTAATTCCAGTTATATAAATAAATAAAAACAGGAAAGACATCAGGTTATAATATATAGTTGGAAGTCCCCGGTCAAATTGACCAAACAAGTCATAATTCTTTTTATAATATCTAAAGGCGTTTGTTGACAGCATTAAGGTAAATGGATTAAATAATGAGTTAAGCAATAATTACACTTTCACTTTCTTTTCGTTTATTAGACTCGTTCTTAACTTTAACTACGCCACATAAAAGTGTTATAGCAACAAGTAACCCTGTGTTTGTCCACATAAAATTACTATAGCTTTTTGCTCCCACTATATATATTAAAACAACAAGGTATATTGCTATACATATTAATTGTATAACAAGTAACTGACCTGATTTTTTGTAAAAAAAATAATATGGATTTAGAAAATGATAAATTCCCTGAAAAAAGAACCCTATTGACAAAATATAAATGTAAGTATAGGATTCTGCCCCCATAAAAGCTTTATTGATCAGATTCAGATAACGTAATATACTATAAACAGTAACCGGGAGTGTCATTTGTATCACAAACAAAGCAATAATAATGAGGTATATCAATCTTTTAGTTTTTGATGAAAGCTTATCCTGTTCACTCAATTCTTTATATATTATAGGATTCATTGTTTTTTTCAACGCTTCCACAACAATCGTAGGAGTATTTGTTAGGGAGTAAATAAAAGAATAGTATCCGAGGAAACTTAAACTGAAGCCGGAAGCCACAATAATAAATTTGTCCATTCCATTTACTAATGATGTGGAGAGCCCGTATGAAGATAAAAAGAAAAATTCTTTAAAGTCACTCTTTTCAGAACTTTTAGGCAGAGAAATATAAGTTAATGCTTTAAAAAAACTTGGAATGTGACTAACTATAAAAGTGCCGATCAACAACCAATAAGGTACTTTATGTAATACCAGGATTGAAACCGCTATTACTGCCGCAAAAAATGCAAATCTTATAAATGACTCTCTTAAATATAATACATCTTTACCTTTGAATCTAAAAAACAATGCTAAATAATCATATAAATTAATACATATGATAGCTGGTATTTCTAAAAAAGCAGTCCAGGAAATTGGGCTGAAAAAAATATAATAAACTGCTAGACTAAGGGCTTGCAGTAAAAAAACAAGTTTATAAAAATAAATGTACATCCGTTGGTTACTCTGATCTTGGGAATAGAATTTCCTGGAAAAAACGGTTAATAACGGGGTGGCACTAAAAGCATAAGAGATCAATATGAAAGTATAAAAAAGCGACCATTTTCCATATTCATTGGCTGTCATAAATTTAGTCAATAAAGCAGAAATAATCATAGGAAGCCCTTTATCAAATAAAGAGCCCAATAAATTATACATTCCAACCTTTTTCGTCATACTATAAAATAAATCTTTGTTATTAAACTAATCATTTGAGAGCATATCAAAAGAAAGCGGCATTCCTCGTGAAATATCTATTAAAGCTTTCCTTCCCAGTACTTCCTGAAAATGTTTAGGATGCATCCCGTATCCAGGCCTTATGGAACGGATGTTTTTTTCAGTGATTAGTTCACCTGCTTTTATTTCTTGTACTACGTATAATGAGCGTGAAAAGCCTCTGCTTTTCTTTTGCTTTTCTGTCAAATTATAATTTACTACCCCGATTGCTTTTTCTGCTTCCCTTATGTCTCTCACCATATTTCCAAATTCTTCTTCATTCATTGAAAAAGATGCATCTGGCCCACCAATAGAACGATCAAGGATAAAATGTTTTTCAATAATTTTGGCACCAAAGCAAGTAGCTACTACAGGAGCTGTGCTACCAATAGTATGGTCAGAAAGACCGGTTATTACACCATACTTTTCTGCCATGTCTTTCACCATAATCATATCGGCTTCTTCAATAGGTGCCGGATAGCTTGAAGTGCACTTTAATAATGCAATATTATTATTACCCTTTCGCTTACAGGCAGCTAAAGCTAATTCTATATCTTCCTCTGTAGCTATGCCTGTAGATATAATAACAGGCTTGCCTTTGGAAGCTACTAATTCAATAAGTGGAATATCTGTTATTTCAAAAGAAGCTATTTTATAGGCAGGTGTATTTAAACTTTCTAATAAATCAACAGAAGTGGGGTCAAATGGTGTAGAGAAACAAATCAGTCCTTCTTCTTTTGCCGCATCAAACAACTGTTTATGCCATTCCCATGGGGTATAAGCCTCTTTATACAAATCGTATAAATATTGCCCGTCCCAAATCGTGCCTCCAATTAAGAAATCTTCCCGTTTGGAGTCAATTGTAATAGTATCCGCAGTGTAAGTCTGCAATTTAATACAATCTGCCCCTGCCCTCTTGGCTGCTTTTATAGTTTCCAGCGCTGTCTCCAGGCTACCATTATGATTGGCTGAAAGTTCTGCAATAATGAAAACAGAACTATTTCGGTTTATTTCAAATTTACCAATTTGCATATTTCAATTGTTTATAATAGTATATTTATAATAATCGCTTTCTTTTTCTTTCAAAAAATATAACTTTTCAAAGTTCTTACAAGATGCCACGTTTTGAGGTAAAACAAATCCTGTTATCTGTTTTACTTTTTTGTTATTTTCATTAATTAATGCATTTATTCCTTTTTTTAATATAATGACACCCAAACCTTTATTGTGGTAATTCGAATCAATCAAATAACTAATAATAGTTTCTCTGTCTTTAATATCAAAACGTATTGATCCAATTATATTCTTATTCCATTCTACCAAATAGTAGTAACAATTCAAATCTTCAATCTTTGATAAAAACCAAGTTGAATGTTCTTCCCAATTTATTTCGGATCTATTAAACGAAAAAGCCCTTATCTGTTTATCAATAGCCCATTTATAAGAAATCTGCAAATCAGATTTTAAGGCTTTACGTAAAAAAACATCTTCTTCTATTTGAAGTTGTTTAAAAATCTTTAAAATGCGTCTATTCGATTGTCCATCAACTACACGATCTACTTTTGTTGTTTGTTTGAAACTTTTCGCTAAAGCTAATTTCAAATGCTTATCTGAGAAATCTTCTGCATTAATAAAAGCATTCATTTGATTATATTTTTCGAAAAAATATTTCTGATTTTCAATATATATTCCTGAAATTACTTTATTTCCAACAGCAAGTACTTCAAGTAAAATTCCACTCGCAGGAACTATTGCTAAGTCTGACCCCGCTATTAACTCAGCCATTTTGTTATCATCAATAGCATGGAAAAGAGTTACATTTTTTGACGTTTTTTTTATTTGTGTTAATTGGTCGAGATTTTTATACGCCGAGCCAGTTATTACATTAACCTTTTTAAACTTATAATAGCCAAGAACAATTTCTAATGTTCTTAAAGTTAGATTTTTACTATCTGCCCCGCCAAAACAAATCAACACCGTTTCAATTAATTTGTTCTCGCCGTTTCCTTTTAAAGTCTTCAGAAATGCCGGGCGTAACAGTGCATATTCTGGTCCTAATGCAAATTGTGTATAAGGTTGCGCTTTATAATCTTTTGGCGTAATACCGGGTGCATGGTTAATGATAATATCTGCACAATATTCCTTATCATGCAAATCATCAATACAAACTAATTTGCAGCCTATCAGTTTAATTCTTTTCTGATAATCTACATTTAACCCATAATGATCTAAAACAACAAAGTCTTTGAAAGATAATAAATCAAGAAAATTGCATTCCTCATCTATTTTAGTTAATGCAAATCCATATTTTAAAATTTCTCCTTCTAAACTTACCGGAAGTTCTTTACACACAAAATGAATATCAAATGCCTCTTTTAGCATGTGTGCCAAAGCTATACATCGCACTAAATGACCTAACCCAATTTGGGTGCTGCCATCTGCTCTTATAAATACTTTACTTTGCATTTTTATTTAGAAACGCTGCAGCTCGTTTTAAATCAAAGTTTTCAAGTAGATCAGCCGCTGCTTTAATCTCGTCACTAATATTAAAATATTGTGTTTTTTGTACATTCATAGTATTAGACTCAAATAGCCAACTATATTGAGCATAAACACTTTCAATTAATTTAATGCCTCTTTTTGAATCGAAATTATTACTAAGGCTCAAAATTGTTGAAGCTAAGGTAAAATCAGAAGCATAATCAACCGTTAAGCGTAGGTTTTTTAGTTCCTTATTAACTATCGGGAGAAATACACCTTTTTTATATTGGCTATTATTTCTTATAAATAAGGTAACGTGCTCTTTATCAGCAGCAGAAAGGTCATATTTTTCAATACCTAATAAAATTTTGCCAGATACTATTTCAAAGTTCATGCCTAAAGGCAGACCTTCTGTTTTTGTATAATCATATTCATTTTTTAAATGATATGCAATTGTTTCCTCTAAAATTGTTAGATCCACAAATGGATTATCTGCTGTTAATCGTACTATAACATCATATTCATTCTGTTTGATTATAGCCAAAAATCTGCTCAAAACATCTTCTTCTTCACCTCTGTAACATTGAATATTCTGCTGCTTACAAAATGTTTCTAGAATATTATTTTCTATATTTTTTGAAGTTGCAATAATAATTTCATTTTCTAGTTTGGAAGATTTTAATTCATCCAATATCCAACACAAAAGCGGCTTACCATTGCCTAAAGGAATAGGCAACAAAATCTTACCCGGCAAACGGGTGGATTTCATTCTTGCTTGAATGATAAATGCTATTTTTTTATTTGCATGTCCAGCCCCATCAATAATCAAGTTTTGTCCAGTTATAAAGTCCGCTGCATCCGAAGATAAAAAAATGAAAGCTCCGGCTAAATCCTCCGGATATCCTATTTTTTTTAAACAGGTTTTCTCTTCTAATATTTTTATAAAAGCATCATTTTTTTGTACCTGGGAAGAAGGAAATGGCCCAGGTGTAACCGTATTCACATTTATATTAAACTGTCCCAAATAACTGGCATAGTATCTGGATAGCTGTATCACACCAGCCTTTGCTGCCCCATAATGGGGCGGATTTATAAAATCAGGAAAATCTTCATAAGCATCAAATTGCGGTGCAACAATACCATACATAGAAGATACATTAATTATTTTACCTCTATCCTGGCTTTTAAAATAGGGGATTATTTCCCGAATACATCTAAATACTGTATTCAATGTTCCGTCAATTCCATGGACCCACTCTTCGTCGGTCATTTTTTCAGGAGACTGCCCTTTACTGTAGAACGCATTATTAATTAATACATCTATCCTACCAGCTTTATTGTGGATTTTTTCAAAAGAGTTTTTTATCTCAAGGGTATTAGCAACATCACATTTTTCAAAGTTTAGCTTTAATTTAAGTGTTTGATCAATACTCTTAAAAGCTTCTTCGAATTTCTTTTCATCTCTGCCTAAAACATAAACTGTAGCTCCATGAAAAATCAAACTCTCCGATATAGCCTGGCCAAGATACCCGTACCCACCAGTTATCAAAACAATCTTATTATTTAAATTAAAGGTCTTAACCATTTCAAAATTACACTTTTGGCCACATAGATGGCATTAAAAAAACTTCATCAATTTCAGGAGTTGGAATATAGATTTCTTCAGCACCGGAAATTTGTTCAATGTTTTCAGTAAACTGCATAAGATTCTCTACTCCCATAATCACTATGTCAACAAATTCTAATGATAGAACATATTTTAAAAGCGCTCCGGACAATTTTTGAGGGAAAGCTTTTTGCAGTTCTTTTATATGAGGCTTTATTTTATTGAAAAAATCCGGTAAATTATTTACATCCATAAAAAACAACCCTTGTAAAAAAGTGGAACGGGTATGAATTTCGCATCCTTTTGCCTTTAATTCAATCATTAAATTTTTAAAACGATCATCGAAAAAATTAAATGGAACCTGGACTAAATCAGGAAACATACCAGCCGTCAATAATTGTTCAAGTTCATGAACTTGATTTAAAGAATAGCCGATCTTTTCTACCTTTCCAGTGTCTTTTAAAGTTAATAGCCAATCCCACTGTTTTTTATTATGAAGAAGATCTAAAGGCCGATGAGCCAAATAACCATATAACGAATTAACTTTCAATCTGTTGAGACTACGGTTAAATTGTTGTTCTAAACTTTCATCTATTGTTGGAGGCATATATTTTGAAATAATATTAAAACATGTTAAATTATTATTTCCTAATAAGCTTTCTGCCGTTCCATAAACAGATCCTGTATCAATAAAACTTATTCCTTTTTTTTCTGCATCAAGTAATATTTTTTCTATTTCAGTTATTGTAGTTTGTCCTGAGTTGTTGGAAATCCCATAAGGCATTCCAAACTGCACAGTCCCTAGCCCGATTTTACTATTTAGATTCATAGAATCTTGAAACTATTTGGATGATATATTGCTGCTCTTCATCTGTAAGAGTACGATACATTGGCAAACTGATGCAATGCTTATAATAATCTTCAGAATTAGGCATATCACCTTCTTTCCAACCCAAATTTCGGTAGTAAGGCATTAGGTGACAAGGTATATAATGTATTTGAGCAAATATTTTATGCTCCCTCAAATAATTATACAGTCCTACCCTATCCTCTGTTTCAATAATATATAAATGATAAGCATGCCCATCAACAAAGCCGGATTGATTTTTGATAAAGGGTTTACCTTCAAAAGCATTGGCATAAATTAATGCTATATCTCTTCTTCTTTTAATTCCCTGATCAGCCCGATTTAACTGACTTAACCCCAACGCAGCCTGAAAATCAGTCAGGCGATAATTATACCCCAACGTTTGCATTTCCATATACCAACCCGGGTATTTATCCTGATCTGCAGCACCTGCCGCAAACTCTTTTGTGTTTTGAAATAAATCAGCGTTCTTTACTATTCCGTGTGTTCTGAGGGCTAATAACTTTTCGAATAACTCCTTATTATTTGTCGTAATCATACCTCCTTCACCAGAAGCAATATGTTTTACCGGGTGAAAGGAAAATATAGCTAGGTCTGCATTTTTACTATTCCCACAATTCTGCCTGCTCCCGCTTGAATCAGTAAAGTAACCACCCGGGGCATGACACGCATCTTCTATAATCCACATTCCATATTCGTCTGCTAAAGCACGAAAATCCTCCATGTTAACGGCTCTTCCCCCAAAGTCTACGGGTATAATACCCTGATATGTGCCTTTTGGTGATGCGTTTACCAACAATTTCACTTTCTCAAAGTCCAGAAGATATGTTTTAGGATCTATATCAGAAAACACAACATCCCCTCCACAATAACGAATGCAATTAGCTGAGGCAGCAAATGTAATGGGGGTTGTAATAACTTTGTCACCATTCTTTACATTCAATGCCATAGCACATAAATGCAATGCGGCGGTACCATTTGATAACGCTACGGCATATTTACTACCAACGTAATTAGCAAAAGCGGTCTCAAATTCTTCTATTTTAGGGCCCTGGGTTAAATAGTCTGATTTTAACGTTTCAACTACCGCCTGTATATCTTCTTCGGTAATGTTTTGACGTCCGTAGGGGATTATTTTATTTTCCATTAACTTGTAAAATTTGGATCCACATGTTTCTTAATCAATTCTCTTAAAGTTTCCACGGTATCCCATTCTGTGTTATCCCCAGAGTTATAAGCAAAGCCATTTGGCACCAATTCCGCGTTAAATTTCTTTTTAAAATCGTCAAGACTCCACTTATGTGTTGCTGGCAAAATTGTATAATATTTCCCCAGATCATAAGTATAAAATGAATCAGATGAAGTTATCATTTCTTCATGCACCTTTTCACCAGGACGTATGCCTACTATAATTTGTTCACATTCAGAACCAATCGCAGTAGCTACGTCCGTAATTCTGTATGAAGGAATTTTAGGGACAAAAATCTCACCACCCCATGCATTTGCCAAAGCATGCATTACCATATCTACGCCACCCTGCAATGAAATATTAAAGCGGGTCATATTAGGGTCTGTGATCGGTAATTTTCCTTCGCTCCTCTTTTTAATAAAAAAAGGTATAACAGATCCATTTGAACCCATTACATTTCCATAACGAACTACAGAAAACCTAATTGGGTTATCCCCTTTAATATTATTTGCCGCTACAAACAGTTTATCCGAAGTAAGTTTTGTTGCTCCGTAAAGATTAATAGGGGCGCAAGCTTTATCTGTAGAAAGAGCAACCACCCTTTCTACGTGTGTTGCAAAACACGCATCTACCACATTTTGTGCACCACCGATATTAGTCTTTATACATTCATCCGGATTGTATTCGGCAATGGGTACATGTTTCATGGCTGCGGCATGGATAACATAATCAATTCCAGCCATAGCCCTAATCAAGCGTTCTTTATCCCGTACATCTCCAATAAAAAACCTGATCTGCGGATATTGCTCAAAAGGGTATTCATGGGCCATATGAAACTGTTTCTGTTCATCCCTTGAAAAGATAACTAAACGCCTTACCCCTGGATGTTCTTTTAGAATATGTTTTGTCAGCGCTTTTCCCAAAGAACCAGTTCCACCAGTAATTAAAATTGATTTATTCTCTAAGTTTAACATTTGTATCATTATTAAAGTCTGCCATCCACCAAAGCTCTGTCTAAACAAGCCTTGGTATCAAAAATAACCCCGTTGTTTGTTTTTATCTTCTGAAAATCAAAACTTAAAAATTCCTTGTGAGATACAGCTACTATAATGGCATCATAAACCGAGTCTTCTGCCATCTTATTTAAAATATTAACGCCGTATTCATGTTTCACCTCTGCAGCATCAGCCCAGGGATCGAAAATATCCACCTCAAGGCCAAACTGTTTTAATTCATGATAAATATCTACTACCCGTGTATTACGAACATCGGGGCAATTTTCTTTAAATGTTATTCCCATTATCAGAGCCCTGGCGCCTTTGATCTTATGATTTTTATCAATCATTAACTTAACTACCTTGTTAGCAACAAATGGGCCCATACTATCATTTACTCTCCGGCCAGAAAGAATTACTTGCGGATGATAGCCTAAGGCCTGTGCTTTATGTGCCAGGTAATAAGGGTCAACCCCAATGCAATGGCCGCCTACCAAACCCGGTTTATATTTCAAAAAGTTCCATTTAGTACCTGCAGCTTCAATCACATCGTTTGTATCGATACCCATGCGGTCAAAGATTAGGGAAAGCTCATTTACAAAGGAAATATTTACATCACGTTGTGCATTTTCAATTGCTTTTGATGCCTCCGCAATCTTTATGCTGGGCGCCATATGGGTGCCTTCAATAATGGAACGGTACAAGTCATCTACTTTTACAGCAATCTCCGGGGTAGACCCCGACGTTACTTTCTTAATTTTAGTAAGAGTATTGATCTTATCGCCAGGATTAATCCGTTCGGGTGAATAACCTGCAAAGAAATCAATATTAAAGGTCAATCCGGATACTTTTTCAAGAACAGGTACGCAATCTTCCTCGGTACAGCCGGGGTAAACGGTTGATTCATAAATTACCAGATCGCCCTTTTTCAAAACTGTTCCTAACATGGCTGATGCCTCTAATAATGGTGTAAGATCAGGAGCGTTAAATTTGTTGATTGGTGTGGGTACAGTTACAATAAAAATATTATAACTTCTCAAGTCTTCCTTATTATCCGAAAATAATAATCCAGTATTTCCCTTATCTTTTTTAAGGGATATTACATTTTGCAAGTCTTCTAAATTAGCTTCCCTTGTACGATCAATTGCCTGACTTAATTCCAGAACACGCCCTTTATTAATATCAAAGCCCAAAACATCATATTTTTTTGCAAATTCAATTGCAAGTGGCAAACCAACATAGCCTAATCCTATAATAGCTATTTTAACCTTTTCAGGAAACTTATTGTCGAAAGATGAAACAGTTAATGACATTTTAAATATATTAATAACATACAATTAATGAGCTATTTCTTTTTACCAAAAAAAGAACGTTTCCTTGTTTTATCTTCCTGGTAATAACCACCGCTATAACCATAGCCGTAGCCATAGCCGTAACCATAACCATAGCTTCCGGAAGAATAGTCAATAGAATTAAATACAATATTCAAATTTTTGAATTTTTTATTTTTATACAGTTCATCAACTAATAAAATCTGGTTTTTGAAAGTATAATTATGCCGTACTATAAACATAGTAGCATTTACATATTGACCTAAAATTTGTGCATCAGTAACTAGTCCAACAGGCGGAGCATCAATAATTACAAAATCAAAATCTTTTTGCAGATCTTTAATAAGGGATTCTATGCGGCCGTTAGTTAATAATTCTGCAGGGTTAGGTGGGATTGGCCCACTGGTAATTATATAATAATTTGCCTGTTGAGGAATTTCCTTAATAACTTCTTTGTAATTGTAATTTGTTATCAAATAATTAGATAACCCCTTATCATTCTCCATTTGAAGAGCTAAATGAAGCTTAGGCTTCCTAAGGTCAAATTCAAGTATAACTACTTTTTTTCCAGACATTGCCAAACTAGCTCCAATATTAAGTGACACGAATGATTTACCTTCGCCACTTGTGCCGGATGTAAATAATAATATTTTATGCTCTTGCTCAGCGCTTATAAACTGAAGGTTTGTACGCAACGCCCTGATTTGCTCAGCTATCATTGAACGGGGTTTCTCTACAACTATAAGCGGGATTGAGTCCTCTGAATGTGCAATTTCTGCCAAAATTGGCACTTTAGTTAATTTCTCAATATCTGACCGTTTGGTTATCTTATTATTTAAGACCTCTCTTAAATAAATAATTATGACAGGAACAATTAAACCCAAGCTAAAAAAAATCAACAAAATTATAGGCTTTACAGGTTTTACAGGCAAAGGTGTACTCCTTGCTACATCAATGGTACGGCTGTCGGCCAAATTTGATGCTAATGACATTTCTTGTTCTTCCCGTTTTTGTAATAGGAAGTTAAACAACGTGTTCTTAATATCCTGCTGCCGCATTACATCAAGCAAACCACGCTCTTTTGAAGGAACCTCTTTGATAACAGATTCAAACTTATCGTTCTTATTTGTCAATTGCTGCTGGGTAGCTAATAATCCTGATTTAAGGTTTTTAATTGATTGGATAATTGCTGTTTTAAGCGAGTTAACCTGGTCAGTAATGGAATGAACAATCGGGTTTGTTTCAGGAATTGTTTGTAACATACTTTCCTTTTTAAGCTGAGCCTCACCCAACTGACTTACGAGGTTTAGTAAAGTTGGGTCATCAATTCCAAACATGGAAGGTAGTTCCCCTTGTTTATCTTTTGAGCCATATACGTACGATTCCAAATTTTTCAGAACACTCAATTGGATATTTACTTTTCCAAGGTCCGCGTCATTTTGCTGCACAGTTTGCATAAAAACTTGCGATTGCGCGCTTATATCCATTATTCTATTATCGGATTTGTAGCTTTCTACATTCTTTTCAGCAGTTCCTAACTCATCAGCTAATTTTTTTAATCGCTCCTCAATAAATGCTAAAGTGCTTGAGGTAACCTTATTCTTATCTTCAACTGCAGCATTATTATATTCAAGTACTAACCTGTTAAGAATATCTTCACCTCTTTTTGGTATGGCGTCTTTGTACGTTATAATAAGCACAGTACCATCCTTACTTACCGGGGTTATTGTTAAATTTTTACTATATTCATCAAAAAAGTTAAAGAAATTGTTAAAAAATACGTCAATTTCAGTATTTATGTATTTGGGTTCTATCTTATTTGTGGTAATAATTACCAATCCAAGTTTTGATTGAAAGGGCTGATTTAGTAAAAAAGTCTTGCCGTCAACTTCTGCTTCTTTGTTATTCAACAGCTCTATTTTCAAATAATCACTATAACTCTTACCCGTTGGTTTTAAAAGGGTAACACGAAAAGGAAGATTTTCATAGAGTGGAATTTTCCTGGCACGTCCATTTGAATAATATGAAACCTGTAACCCTAAAGTTGTTACAATCTTTTCCATTAAAGTGTATGATTTGAGAATCTGTATCTCGTTGTCAATTACTTTATCAGATGAAAATAAATCCAGGCTTTTTAAAATATCGTCTCCCCCGGCAGTGGCATTATTTTTATCTTCTTTTATTAATAGATCAGTTTCTATTTGGTATAAAGGAGTCGTGATTTTAATATAAATGAATCCTAAAGCAAGAAAAATAATCAGTGATACAATAAACCACTTCCAATGATGCAAATACTTAAATAAAATCTCCCTTAAATTTACCTGTTGCTCATCCTCATTAATAATGTTAAAATCATTATCTGTATTCATGTATTGAATATATTCTAAATTTGTTTGAAAAATTATTTATACCTAATTATAAGAGCTATCAATGTTAACGCGCTAATAACTATTGGGAGAATTCTATAAGCGTTATCACTTTGGGCTATTTTCCCTTTTCCCTGTTCCACATAAACCACATCTCCTGAGTGCAGGTAGTAATATGGCGAAGTAAATACATCCCTGTTATTCAGGTTCACTCTGCCAAATTCTTTTTTCCCATCAGCATCTCTGATGATTAAAATATTTTCGCGCTTACCAAAAATGGTAAGATCACCAGCCATGCTTAATGCTTCAGGTATGGTAACTTTTTCATTTGGTATTACATACACTGATGGGCGTGCTACTTCACCCATTACAGATATTTTGTAATTCAAAAAACGCACGTTTACTGTGGGCTCTTTCAAATAAAATTTCAACCTGTTTTTTATAGTATCCCTGGCTACAGAAGTTGTAAGTCCCCTTACTTTAACGTTTCCTATAATGGGAACCTCAATTATTCCGGCATCATCTACTAAAAAACCAGTTGCTGCCGGTTGGGAAAGCCCGGGGGTGGCATCTGAGAGTCCGGCAGCCGAACTATTATCGCCAATGCCAGTTGAGCCTGAAAACGGATTAAAGAAACTGCTGGCTGCAGGATTTAACGAACTTACATATATAGAAAGAACATCGCCTGACTGTATTTTAGGGATATAAGCTTTTGCTACATTAAGCGTATCTGATTGATTGTTTGCCTTTTGAAAATAAATATATTTTTTTTGATCGGCACAAGAAGTTATGGTTATTA
>Ga0206988_1113_pt2 | contig 18139 bp, 15 predicted proteins | sample Alteio_BWMinCont_12_FD_153263 | JGI IMG/M metagenome (GOLD analysis project Ga0206988, IMG submission 153263) | Enriched cells from forest soil in Barre Woods Harvard Forest LTER site, Petersham, Massachusetts, United States -... | ecosystem: Environmental > Terrestrial > Soil > Temperate forest >... | reverse complement strand
TGGATTTATTTATATGGCAGTATTTGTTTTAACTGATATTTTTGCAAGCTTCAACCCTCGCAAACTAGTCATATTTATCATTTCTCTAGAAGCTATCTTCAATTTATTTTTTATTGTCTACACAAACATCATAAGCAATATGCCATATCCATCATATTTCACTAATGCAAATGCATATACGCAAGTATTTAACCCAATTATAATACTTTATGCTGCAAATCTTGGTGGTACATTTATTGCGGCTGTCGTTGATTTATTTATTTTTTATTATTTATATAAAAAACGTCAGTGGATGTTTTTTCTAGCATCATTTTGCTCATCTATTGTCACTATTTCCTGCTACACCTACGTAACAGACTACTTTGGCTTTAGACATTCCTACCCAGATCATGTGCTAGAATTAACTTTTATAAATCTATTAACAAATTTTATAACTCTTCTAGGTTACTCTATATTAGGTCAATTTTTAGTTGGCTCCATCCAAAAGTATTTGAATGGAGAACCCAAGTTATTTTATGCTGTTTAGCGGCTTTGTAACAATATCAACAGCTGCTTCACTCAATGTGGTTGTTGATTTGCCCCATTTGAAATAGGAATATAAACCAAATCCAGCAACAAGAGCTACTACTCCATATTTAATTGCGTTTTTTGTAAAAGAATTATTAGACGTAGGCTGCGCAGGTTCTTTCGTTAATTCAAGGTTTTTTTTGAATGAATTTACGTTTTTCACGATATCTAAAAACCAACAGGCAATTTCTGCGCTTTGATCATATGAAGTATTAATCTCGCCAGAAAACCACATTCCATCTTTTTGATTTTCCATAAAGTAATTTGTAATTTTATCGATAACTGTTAAATACTTTTCTTCTCCGGTGCATTCATAAAGAAGTGAAGCAGCCCACGCTATTTTATGGCTAAAGTTACACGAATAAACACTTTGATCGCATGATAAAGAAAAATCAAGATATAATTTTGTAGCATTCAAAAATTTTGAATCATTTGTTTTTTTATAAAGTAAAGATAAATAAGCAGCAGGATACCCTATCATAAAATGCAGCTGATTAGGTTCTTTCGTGCTAACATAATAAAATGCTTTTTTTTCTTCAGGAAAATCAGTAATAATGTTTTTATTTTTATCTAGTCTTAAATAAAATCCTTTAGATAATTCCGGCTGGTTATCAATAGCCTCACATAAATAATCTCCTGCAGCAGTCGCAACATCTAATTTATCCATTTCTAAATTAATCAAACCATAATGAGCAATACTTAAAACATCAGTCATTTTTGCTTCTGGGTTAGTCAAAAATCTACCTGAACTGTCACTATATTGCGTAAGATATTGATAACCAGGTTTAACGATCTCCTGCATCTTCAATTGATTAGCCGCTCTTACAATCCAACCATTTGTATAAGGCCAATATTCAATATAAGCTGAATTGACGCTTTTCAGATTATCCTGTGTTTTAAAATCACCGTTTGTTTGCATAAATTGTTTTTTTATGTGAGTTAAAACAAGAGAAGCGGTTTCCTGCTTATTTGCAGCGATAAACATCATAGGTGACTTAAAATAACAAGCAAGGTCTTCCGCCTCTTCATACGACCCATCTTTTAATAATTTAGATTCAAGAAAAGCAACAACTTTATTAGCAGAATCAGCTAATTTGAAACATAGCTTTGATGCATCTATTTTTTTTGAATCAGATAATTTACTGCCCAATCCTCTATCGATCATATTATTTTCCTAATTTATTTATATACAATGAATAAAGAATTATAAGGATAAAGTAAAATAAAAAATAGATTTTAAAATTATAAATATTGAGATGAAATGCTTTGAACTTATTTATATCAAACGGGTAATATTATTCGATTGCCAAGTACGCAACCATATCAATACAAAATAACCCTGCTTACTATCCTGCCAAATATGTAGGTATATTTGTCGGTACCTTTAAAAATACACTTTGATAATTATCAATAAAATCAATAATTTTATTAAATAATGCAGTGGACGCCGCCTCCACCAAATAGACTTCCAAGAATATCCAATTTCATCCAAAATCCCTTGAAATTCAGAGGGTTTTTGTTTATCTTACGTCCAGCAATGTCCAATAGATACCCCCAACATCCAATGTATTTTGGGGGCATTATCGGGGGTACTTTGACACCCCTAGAAGGTGATACCCCCAATGGCACTAAAAGATATAGTGGTTCGTAATGCAAAGCCCCGCGAGAAGGCTTACAAGCTCTCTGATGAGAAAGGGCTATATTTGTTTATTAAACCCAATGGATCAAAAGCCTGGCGCCTGAAGTATCGTTTTCTTGGCAAAGAAAAAACACTCTCCATCGGCCTCTACCCTGATGTCAGCCTCTCAGACGCAAGAAACGCGCGCGACAATGCAAGAAAGCAGCTTGCGGATAAGATTGACCCAGGATTAGCGAAACAAGTCTCTAAGCGCAGCGCCAAGGAAACCACGGAAAATAGCTTTGAATCGATTGCACGCGAATGGTTTACCAAGTATTCATCTAAATGGTCACCAAGTCACGGCGAGAGAATTTTAAGACGACTGGAGAAAGATATCTTCCCATGGATCGGCAAGCGCCCTATTTCTGAAATTACAGCACCAGAATTATTAAGCGTGTTACGACGCATGGAAAGCCGAGGCGCCATAGAAACAGCACATCGTGTGCACACCAAAATTGTGGACAAATATTTCGTTATGCTGTTGCAACTGGACGCGCAGAACGCGATCCATCAAATGATTTAAAAGGTGCGATTCATTTCAGTCTCAGCGGTTCACCCGCTTCCTGCATGAAATACATGAGTTTGTGCACTTCTAGCAATGTCACAAAAGGATCGAGCAACCCCTTAAGGTAGCGATTCACTAACTACACTAATGCAGCCCTTCCCGGAGTCATATCTGGCACATTGCGACTGTGCGCAATTTTCTCCGGTGCTCCATTAGGTTCATAAATATTATGGAATCACTTACACTACCTGATTTAACCGTCAGTGATTCCGCTGTACGAAATGAGGGTCAGTATTTACGTGTGTGATTTATTGTTAACCACCAAATGCGGCCTCATCTTTAATAAAGCAAACACATGCGCAATAGTCGCCAAAGTTAAATTAGCCCTACCACTTTGAATATTGGATGCTTGTGTAGGACTGATATTTAAACGGCGCACAAGCTCATTAAAGCCAATCTGTTCATCAGCCATGTACCGAGCGACCGCTTTAGAAACATCCTCTTGCAATGACTGCAAGAATTCCATTTCTAATTTTGCTGATTTTTCAATTTCAGCAATTTCATTTTTATCCAACCGCTTTTCAAGATACTTTTGAAAACTTTTTGCTTTCATAGTCATTTCTCCTCTTCATCACGAAGTTAGCTGATTTAAGCGCTCACGTGCAATATCAATGTCCCCACCCTGGGTATGTTTATCCCCTGCTTGCATCATTAGAATGATTTTATTTTTTAAAAAAGTGTAATAAATTCGAAATCCATATTTACGGTCTCGAAGCTCAAATAATCCTTTTTTAAGGCTGCGACTATGCGGTAGCTTAAGCATATTACCGCATAGCTCCAACAATTTGAGTTCCTTAGCAACAGATTTAAATTGTTCTTTAGTCAATGATTCGAACCATTCCTCAACAGGGCTTTCACCATCGTCTTTGCACCAGTATTCAATTTCCCATTTTGGCTCATCTTGTTTCACACAATAACCCTTTTCTATCCGCTATAATATATTATACTACATTATACAGTACTATTCAAATAAGATTTAAATCAATCCCGAACTCTGCAATTTTAAGGCAAAGTATCATTAATCTCGCGATAGCTCTTATAACGATTGCTTTACTCCATAGATCCTTCTGGAAAAGTGAACTGGGAAGGGTTCGATAATTAGAGATAGTGTGTTATTGACAACATAGGATAAATGAGCGTATAATTTTCTAATATTTATTTGATCAAAATAAAAACCTATTTGAGCGCTCTATGAAAAGCCGATCTTATTCTTTGCCATCTGAAAAAACTAAAAAATTTTTAGATGATCTAAATTTAAAAGATAAAAAAGAAAGTAGAATTACGTTAATGATGCGCCCCAATTCTATTAGTTATAGAGAGATGGGTCGTCCTGTTTCGATTCCCATGAGTTATAACCAGATTAAGGACATCATGCAAGACGTAGATACTAATAGTCGATATCTTATTAATGCTGCCAAAATAGGTAAGTTAACAGCAGTTAGGTCATTATTAACAGCAGGAAAAATTAATATTGATGCTACTGATAAAGAAGGTAAGACCGCATTAAGTTTAGCTGCATCAATTGGTGAAAAAGATGTGGTAAATATTTTATTAGAATATAAAGCGGATATTAATTATAGCGATAGTATGGCTTTAGCAACTGCTGTTTCATATGGCGAATTAAGTATAGTAAATTTATTATTGGAAAAAAAAGCAGATATTAGCACATCAGCTCTTTATAATGCCGCCTTTTACGACCAAAACTCTATTCTTAAAGTACTATTGGATTATAAAGCCGATGTTAATCAAGCATTAACAGAAAATGGTAAAACTCTTTTGATGGTAGCTGCTTCTAGAGATAAACTTAAATGTGCTACACTATTATTAGAAAATACCAAGACTGATATTGATTTACAAAACACCTCCCATTATACAGCGGAAGATATTGCTTTTAATAGTGGAAGTGAAGACACTTTAAAATTAATAAAAAAAGTAAAAAATTATCGGGAAGAATTCAGCATATATAATCAGCAAATGCAAGCCTTCAATTTTGGACTAGACAATAGAAGCATAGCTCTAGGAGTAAATGATAGCAAAGAAGTAATGAGGAATGATTTAAGGACTCTTCGATTATTTCGTGCTAAACCTACTTATGATAAAAATTTTACTAAAATAGTTGGTTCATTTTTAGCCCCAAAAAAACCATTTTAAAATGGCTTTGTTGCATAATTTCTTCAATCAAGCGTATGTTTCATTATTAATTTAACCTATACAGCAATATAACTGTCAGGTATTTCTAAGGCGGTCATCTTATTAAGCGCGTTGCATTTAATAAATGCTTCTTATGTTATAAGAATCGAAAATTTATGGTATAGATAAGGAGGATTATGGATAATAACCATAAAAAACACTATTTGTATAGTATTAATTAGCTCGCAAAGTCTAGCTCTATTTCAGCTGAACTATATATAACTTCTGGGGCCCAAAGGCGCGCTGCCTCCCGTACTTTTGCCTTCTTTGAGCTTTACAAACCCATAATTTTCCATCATTCTAATAAGTCCTTTTTGGGGCCACATTTATCTTTCCTCCGTGTTCTATGGGATGAGCATTGGGATTATGATATCAGTAAATTAAGCTGCTATTCTAGCTTCATCACGATGTCTTCTATTAGTATTAATTTCAACTGAAATACCTATAAAATTAAGTTTGCATGCTAATAATGAAAAATTCATTTTTTAACTCGACGTTGTTAAAATTAAAAAATCCATCGTCATATTTCTTTACTTCAATTTTTTTAAAAGCAGCCTTCTTAAAAGCATCCAAATATTCACTTTCGCTTCTCATAGCAAAGTTATATTGTGTAAAAGGTAGCTTGTCCATAATCTCTTTTGTGCGTACACCAAATGCAATTCTTGCAGAAGATTTAAGCCACTTTTTGATTTTAGTAGAAAGTAATTCTAAATCATCAATAAAATATAAAATATTCACGCCAAATAAGGCATCTGTTTGAGAAATTTTAATATCATCCGTTTGGCAATTGGCATGAATAATTTGAAAATTTTTTCGGCCTTTATTCGCGAAATTATCTGTTACGACCTTAATCATATCCTTACTGTAATCGATAGCGATATATTTACCTTTTTCACCAATTAAATCGAATATTGGCAATGATAGCATCCCATTTCCAGGGCCAATTTCAACAACAGATTCTCCCTTAACAAATGCTAAGGTATTAATAGCAACTTCGGTCATTTTGAGATTGCTTTCATTCATTTTAAATGCAATGTCGATACCTTCATTCCCCAAGGGCCTTCTTAATTGCGCTGCCAATTTTTCATAATTTATTGCTTCAATCATAGTCCTGGCTCCTTTTTTACTTTGGTCAAAATCTCTTGAATAAATTGATTTAAAGCATCAATACCACAGTTGAATTCGCCCTTATCATGTTTTTTTCTAAAGATGCAATAATATATTTTTTATCATTATCTTCATCTATCATTTAGCCACAATGTCCTTTTTATATTTTTTCACGGCCTTCAGTAAATTAGCAGATGGATTAGGTGGGTTCAATAATGCCTGAATGAAAATCTCACGATCATTAGTAGATAAATGTAGCTGCTGATATTCCTGTATAACACGGACAGCAGCTTCGTAGGCCGAGTGTACGACAAAGTCTGTAAGTGTACGACCGGATAATTCAGCGGCGTTTTTTAATAACTTTTTTTGTCCAAACTGATTCTAGCTTCAAGTCGTTCAGTATTGGGCATGTGTTTGGGCATTGGTTAATTATACAGCAATTTGCCGTATTGTCAATTTGTTAAATACCATGTGGCGACCATCGGTGTGGTATCATCGGTTGAACTAATTGCTATTTTTTAGTATAATTTTCTCTCAATTGTGTATATTGAGGCTTTATGCGATTTAAAGCAGCTGATTTAAAAAAAGCAATCGATGGCGGTGATCTTGCGCAAATTAGAAGGGTCGTTGAACAAAAAGACAGCAATGGCAATCCGACAGTCGATATTAACAATATTTGTACGATTTGCCCTAACTGCACCGAAAAAGGGTCGCAGTGTGAGAGTTGTTGCGCCACTGGAGAAACATGCTTTACATGTTCGGCTTACAAAGAGAGATCAAGTTGTCCAAATCGGTCAGCTTGGCATTATACCTTATTCAGTGAGCTGGATAGCGGTAAAAAATATGAAATTTTATTGGCGTTGCTTGCTGTTCGAAATAGTCACAACGATCCGACCATTGATCTAGAGAGAACAAATGGATTAAAGCAGACTGCATTGGAGGCTGTTTTAGGGTATACGAATAAAATCCAGCCAGTTACCAAGAAACCGACAAGCACGGGCAAAAATTTTTCAGTCGCAGAAGCCCGCCAACTAGTCTATAAAATCATTAATTTACGTACGCACTGTGGTAGTTTAATAGTCAATTTTTCCCCAAAAAAACAGTTCATTGGTACCCTTAACCAAAGTATTTTATTAGGTGATCCCGAAATCGTTCGAATGGTTTTAGATTTGAGAGACGATGATGGGTTTTATGCGATTGATGTTAATCAAGTTTTGCATTGGGGCTACAATCTTAAACAGACGCCGCTCGATATTGCATACTCAGGTTCGTATTGGCAAGAAGAGGGTGATCCTCAGCATGTCCTTAATCATAAGATCGTCGATTTGTTGAATAAGGCAGGGGCCTTACGTTATTCAGTGTTACAAAAAATTTCACCGGAAGATCAAAAAAAATGTCCATTAGAAAGAATGAAACCTAATCAAGAGGAAAGTAAATTATGTTGTGAAGGCGATCAATTGGGCCATGAAAAAAAAGACGAATGCAGTAGTTTTTTTGAAAATAAACAAAATATTCATTTGGATCAAGTCGAACAAACAGTCGATAATTCCATTGTTAAATTAAAGGAATATTATAAGGCCCTATCACTCGATGAAAAAGAGTATGCTAAAACTTTAAGCGAAATCGAAAGCTTTCTTGAAACCATTCCGGATGAAAACCCAAATTATTCATACATCAAAAAAGGCTTAGACTTTGTCAAAAGCTGTGATGATGCGGTCCATCCCATTTCTGGATTGACAATGGCGCAAGTTTTGATTTTAGTATGGACGGGCGTAAACAATGCAAAAGCCCTTTTGGAAGGCCACACGGAATATGGCGATATTGTTGAGTTTCGTCGTAATCGGTTTTTAGATGAACTCCAAGAAATCGCAACGACTTATCGTCGCGGTGCTGATTGTGCGGCAACCTGTATTTCAGGCGCAAGGGCCCGATTAGTAAAAGCACTTAGTTATCTTCATCCCGGCGTTTTTATTAGTCACACCAAAGAAGAGGCAATCGAACTTTTTCTTACGCGTTTAGATATTTTGCAAACCGCAGCCATAGCAACTTACACGTATGAAGAAAAACGAACCATATTAGCTTCTTGGTCTCAACTCGCAGAAGTGCAACCAGGCGAAGAAAGTAAACCTGTCCCGGCCTATCAATTTATGCAAAAAACATATCCTAAAATAAAAGAGGAGTTGGAAAGCGAATTCAAAAACAGTGTAGATCAAATGATCATAGATGATGCGATGGCAAATTGCCCGATGCCCATTGTCCATAAGGCACTCAATGCCTTAATACAACAGATCAACGCATTAGTCCCTAATAAGTTATCATCGCAGCCACTCAAGAAAATCCAAGAACATACGCAAAATGTATTTATAGAAAAACACCAAACGTTTGATGAAGCTTACAAATGGCTCAATGAGCAATATCAAGATTACCAGTTGCTAAAACAATTAATTGATAAAATTAAGGTGTTTGCTATCGACAGAAATGATGCTAAGCAAATTGAATCACATTTAAAAAAGTTAAAATTTAGTTTTCAAATGTTATGGAGAGCGCTTCCTGATAATGATGTTAATACGTCTGACGTTGATCAAGTCAACAGGATAATCAACGAGTTTTCTAAAGACACTGATGCACTTGCTATTATAGTAAAATTAGAAGAAGTGCTATCCGCCCTCGAGAAAAATAAAAAAATAGCTAAATTCATTAAAGATAAATTACCCAGTATCTTCGCGCATTTGGCTTTTTTTAAGCTCGAACCTGAGAAAAAAGAAAACCCTATTTATAAAAAATTAGTGGGCAAATTAACTGAAAAAATAGATTTGTATGATCATAATTTCAGTTTTAAAAAAAACCATGGGTTGCTGCAGGAGCATTATCAGTCTTATAACGAATTAATGGGATTAGCTAAAAAGATCGAAGCAATCGAACATAAAGGCAATAATTTTTTCACGAAACTGACTACTCAATTGCAAGAAAAAATTTATGCTATCAATGTGGACGGTAGTTTTTTAGAAAATTACCAAACTTTAAACCGATATTATCAATTTTATGAAAAAATGGTAGCGTTGCATACTCGAATGGCCGCTATTAGTCGAAAACATCCAGTATTTCCTTTGGCGCATTTAGAACAGCACATGTTAAATCATGTTGATGACATTGACCAAGATGGATTTTTAACAGTATGTTCCCATAAAATTGATTATTTTGAAGAGATTTCATCTTATATGGCAACAAACATAACGCCTATCTATTTAACAAATTGTCTGGAGAAAAATATAGATGATTATGCTAAATCAGAAAAAAAAGAAATCAAATTAAATCGTGCTGAAGCAAAAGAACTAACAGGCCGTTTAGAAAAAATGGTTCAAATTGATAACGCAGTTGTTACTCTAACTGAGTATGTTGACAAGTGGGACGCAAAGGACGAAAACCAAGCAAAAGCGATCAGAGAAGTTGGGGCCCTAGCCTCTCAAATGCGAGAAAGCATCGCATTATCAATGAAGAAGGAACAATTTGATTCAAAAAATTTTGTAACCGAATTAAATGCCCATATTACGGAGGCCAAACCCGTATTAGAAACACATCGCGGCATGAAAGATGCATTTGCTTATTTTATGCTCAGTGTATTGACGGCCGGGATTGCTCTTTTATTTTTAACAGGCCGAAAAGCGTGGCATTGGTATCATCATACTCCCAATTTCGTTTTTTTTCCTCCTCTGACCGATACTGAATTGATCAAAAAGACTGCCCCGCTTATCGCTCTAGTTGATCGCTTCAGTCCTTGAGCTTTACTTTCGGTTTTTTAACTACAGGTCTATGTTAAAAGTGAAGACTAAAAACAATTTGAAATTTTTAAAATAGCATATAATGAATATGTCACACCATTCATTTCCTATTTTATTAAATTGGCTTCCATCGATCCATTTATAATAATATAATATTTATGTAACAAACGAACACCCATAGCTAACTACATGAAAATTATTGCTTAATCGAGAGTTCAACATGTTAAAAAGACCGGACACGCACTCCTCTTTACCCGAGAAAAAAATAGAAGAGAAAGAGAAAGAAACTGAAACTATTTTTCCGCCTATTTTTCCTATATTTGAAAAACCAGCGATTGGTTATCATGAAGATAAAGACCATGAAGATCACAGCTTAGATTCTTTATCCTACTTGCCAGCTAAAAAACACCATATTTATTACCGTCACCATACTTTGGAAAAATACTTAAATTCCGTCTCTTCAGACCATATGATTGTGGTAGGTGATGATGAGGACACTGATCAACAAGCCCCCTCCTTCAGGGCCTTAAATTTTAATTTAATGCATTCTTCCGGCAATGGGTGGAATGGAATTTTTTCCTATTTTTCTGATAATTATTCTACTGAACCCGATTTTCCACCCTATATTAAAAAACCTCAACGACCTACCAATTGGCTAAAAGAACAACTTAGCAGAATAGAAATAATCCTTCAGAAAGAAAACAGCATAGGTGTCATTACTCTTCAAGAGTTTGATCGAATGATTGGTAGCATAAATCTTCCTTGGAAAATAGGTTCATACTGGGAAGAAATTTCATCTGATAGTCATAACGAACCGAGCAGCCTAGAACTATCTTATGTTAAGCAAAAACCGGAAAAAAAGGATATAACAAATAAAATGATCTATGTTTATCCCTTGCCCCTTCCACCACAAGGCTATTGGTCTAGGTTCAAAAATTTAATTGGTTTACAACCACAGCAGGCTGTTCAATATGGTTTTGCCTATCGGTTTGAAAATACTATTATCACCGGCCAATATAATAATGAACACACTGAGATGATAAACTCTCTTGAAGAAAACACCCTGTCTTATTTCAATAATAAAAAATTAGTGCAACCCGCCTTAGATAAAGCGCCCCGTAAAAATTTCAACTCTCGCCCTATTTTATATAATACAGGATTATACAAAAAAGCAGTCCCCTGCCGTATCACGCACTCCATCTCTATTCATTTACCACAAAACGATTTAACGGATGGTTTTAATATTGTTCTACTGAAACCAAAAAAATCTAAATTGCCTAGTGATGATCTCTCCGACGCCATTGCTGTAGTCAATGTTCATTTTCCGCATAATGAAAACCCTATCGTCCATGAAAATATGGTTAAAAGCATTACAGAAACTATCGGGAAAGTTTATCCGACCATAAAACGTATAGAATTTAGTGGTGATTTTAATGTCCGAAGGGCCAATGTCAAACCGGGGGCCCAACCCAATGTCACCAATGTTACTTTTGATAGACTAGGCTCTCAGGCCCAACAAGAAGACCGTACAGACATTATGTTGTCTGCGGTTAAAAATGAGCATGGCCAATGGTCTATTAACCACAGGGCCACTACAACGTATAGCCCAACGACAGGCAAACCTTTAACTAAAGACAGCATTATTTCGCCTGATTTAACGCCTGATCAACCTCATTATTTTCAACCCGCTTTTTTAAGCGAAAATTTACCTGTCTATGGACTGCTTCCAAAAAAATTAGAAGAAACAGCCAAACAATATGGCATTAATATAAATATCAGGCGCTCTGAATCTCAGCATGTTGATACTGAATTTCGTTTAGTTTTTTTTGGCTTATCAGATCAAATGAACAATTTTTTTCAAGGCCCTAGTTCTTTGGTGCCTGAAACCAATAATAGAGGTAGGCCCATAAATCCCGGCGACCCACATGGCGGTGGCTATTTTCATCTAGATCCTGTTGATCCATTACAGCGAGCGCAATTATTAAAATTATTTTTTAAAGTTATTGGCAAAAATATTCATCCTTATCAACGGGGCAGAGAACTGTACCAAGCATTATGGCCGCTTGTTATATTGGAATGTATCCCTAAAGAACAGGTAAAAAAAGACACTAACTTATCCGAAGTTTTACGCGAGTTTGATGCAAAGCCACTCGAGTTTATTAATAATATGTTAAAAAATAAATATGACGATGAGTCTCTTGCCTATTATGTAGAATTGGTCCTCATTCATCTTGAAGAAAAAGCTAAAAAAACAAATAAAAATGTCTTTAATTTATTAGGTGAAATTGTCAAAGATTGTAAACCTTCCGTCATTGAGACAATCCGTAAAGCCGCTTATGTTCGTTATCCACAGGCTGCGGAAAAAAATGCAATTAATGAGGCACTAAAAGACAAAGCGCCCACAGAGAGTAAAACAGATAAAAAAATAGATCTAGCGCCCTTATTGAGAAAAGCTTTACATGCCTCTTATTATATCTATCAGGAATCCCATAAAATTTCACAAATAAAAGATGAAAATAAAAGAAATGATGAAACTATTAGAAATAATAATGAGCTCAAATACCAACAAAACGAGTGGCTGAAGCTACTCAATGCCCTGTTTGAATTCAAGACAAGTTCGGTGCCCCTCTCTGAAATTGATCAATTCGTTAATAAAGAACTTGAAGAACGAATGAAGGAATTAAATCAAATCAACGCGACCATTATTGCCCAATTCGAACGGGCCTTACTTTATTTCGACGAAAAACAAAAATCTGTCCAAAGGGTGTTGTTATTATTTGATGAAATTAAATCTGCAAAATGCGACTCTATTCAAGAAGTTAAAGAACAAGCCGTGCGCCTTGTCAGCTTGATTTCATATTTGGAACAAGATAAATAATGCAAATTATTTGGGATCCTCCATAGAAAATAATAATTATAAAAAAGGCTGCACTCCTCTTGATTTAGCAACTGCATATGCTTTAATGACGAATACTAGTTCTCTATGTAAATCCTATTATCAAAAATCTGGGTTCATGCAATTTTATCAAGATAAACGATTACAAGCTAATTTAGAAGCATTAGCTCGTACTAATCAACCTGAAGTATTGGATAAAAAGCCGCTGTCGCAACCAAAACGATTATTCAGTTGGTTTTCTTCTGCATCCTCAACAGACACCAAAATTGACAGCAAAATAGACCAAAAAATCGATAAACCTTTAATGAAGCCACCGACTATTTTATCAATCTCTTCAGATGACAAATTCGAGTCATATCAATCCATGAAAAATCAATTAAAGGGGGACGCTAAAAAATTAGGTTTTGATCTGGACATAGAATTTTCTCCACCATCTAGTTTAATTTTTTATAATTTACCGAGTGGCCTCAATCAATTCTTCAAAAACATGAGGCCGCTCGTGATCGAAACCAATTCAATGGGGGAAACAATACCATCGAGCGAAAAAAATGATCGCGGGTATTTTCATCTAAATATAAAAGACCCATTGCAACGCGCTTTAGTATTAAAATTATTTTTTAAAACCATGGGGAAAGACCTGCATCCTTATAGACGCGGCGAGCAACTCTATTTAGCATTCTGGCCGTTTGTTGTCCTAGAATCAAAAGAAGCGCTCGACAATAAAGAACCATTTGATAATAAACCTATTCAATACATCAATGCCTTGCTCAAAACAAAAACGGGCGATCGTTCTACTGAACATTATGCTGAATTAATCATCATTTATTTGGAAAGACATGCTAAAAAAACAAAACTAAAACAAAATATATTTACATTATTAGGTGAAATTGTAAAAGATTGTCGACCTGAAGTGGTCGATGCCATTTACAAAGCCGCTTGCACTCGATACCCACAAGCCTTGCAAAAAAAGGCCATTTATACCGCACTAAAAAATAAAGCACTCATAAAAAACGAAGAGGAAAAAATAGACTTAACGCCCTTACTAAGGCAGGCTTTTCAGAGTTCCTTGCGCAACCCTGGCCAAAGTAAACTTAAACGACAACAGGCCGAATGGCGCCTTCAATTTATAAAAATCGGCAGATTAAATAGTTATTTTAATGAGACTGAATATGATGCTGAAAAAATTAATTCTGCCATTAAAGATTACATGAAAATGGAATTTAATCAATTTGCTCAAGAGTTAATTAATATTAATAAAAAAATTATTACCGGTTTCAAAGAATTATTAATTCACCTGGATCAAGATAAAAAACCGGTAAAAAGAATTTTGATATTACTAGACGAAATTGAATCTGCCAAGCTTAAAGACCATCAAGATTTTATCGAACAAGCTGTCCGTTTCGGAAGTTTAGTTTCCTATTTAGAAGAGGAAAAAATAAATATTCAGGACATTGGTATAGTAAATAATTTAGATTATTTGTTAGCACAAAAAAATTATACAATCGACGCTAATGGCCAAAGGGCCCAACAACTTGCATTACATCTAAGCACCTCATGTAAATTATTTCATGAAAAATCTAATTTCATGAAGTTTTATATGGAAAATCGTTTAAACTTTTATTTTACAGAAGCATTGCAACCTATTTTAAAGCGACATGCCTTTTTTAAACATAATTTTGCATCATTGCAAAAAGACGTTGTTAAATTAACGGAAACAACAACGGAAACAACAACGGAAACAACAAATGCTGAAATGCGTTTGTACTTGGCTTATTTGCAAAGAACGTTAAATTTATTACCAGAAACCCAAACCGTAGAAGAGGTCCATGCAGTATGTCATTGGTTTAAGGAAATAAACATAAACCATCCACGAAAAGAATACTATCAATATTATCTTTCTCAATATTGTAACCAGCATCTGCTTCAATTAGGCCACAGTGAATTACATTTTATTCAAACGCTCCCGCCGCGCTTAAGCCTGTTTGACCGATTCACTTTCCCATCATTCAATGTAATCGGTTTGTTCGCCTCCTCAGATAAAAACTCTAAAATTGCGGCAGATAAAAAAGCTTTATTGAAAAATTTAAAATCTGAAAAAATAGAATTATTTACTGAAAAATGTATTGATCTAGAAAACCTAGCGATTAAAAAACGCACCTCTAAAGATAATAAAGATGACTGGCATGCAATTATCAATTTACTGAATAATTTTAAAGATAAAACGGGAAAATATACTATTAGCCAAGATTCTCTACATGTTTCCGGAATTTTCGAGCAATTAGTCATTCAATTGTACACAAAAACAAACCCATATAATGCCCAAGGGCTATGGTCCGGGCCATGGACCATGAACGATATTAATAATTCACGATCAACGAGGACGACAACTCAGTTTAAGCAATTATATGCATTATATCAGATATATACCATCGCTAGCTCGTATTCGTCTAGGCAAATACCTCTGCTGAGGTGACACAGGGCATAAATGCCCATGAGGATACATCACCCCACACGAGTAAATACATCATGGCTAATCATACGCGCCCCAGGGCCTTCCTTAGCAATATTAGTTGACTGGTGCGCAACGATGCCTGTCATATCGATTAGGGCCTTATTTTTCTCAATATTGCCGATCAGGGTGATGACCGAACCACACATTGGATAGCTCACACTAAAAGCCAAAGCATTATCAACAATATAGCCAACGATAGGCCGATGCGTCCCAATGGCTTGCTGACATTCTTTGGATGCAACAGCCGTAGTAAATTGTCCTGTCAAAACAGGGTTGGGGCCAAATTTCAAAGTCAACACAGAGCCGCGGGTATTTTGATACGTGATCGTATCACTGGCTGAAAAAGCAGTTTGACTGGACAATGGCAGGACAATTGAAAATAGACCGATTATTTTTTTTAATTTCATGATGTGCTCCTAAAATAGATTTGCGCTTAGTTGACCTGTCATGAAGGGCATATGGTTTTTTTGCCTTATAACTTAACAAAAGGCGCGCGATGACATCCGGGCGCCCTTTGATGGGCCCTTGACAAGGCCTTGGGTTGCTAGACCTAAAACAAAATCAATTGTTTAATAGTCATCATCGCTTGAGGTTGTATCGGCACTGCCACTGTCATCGGAACTCGAGCTATTATCTTGCATAGAAGAGCCGCTCATGCCACTTGATGTGCCGCTCATCGCGCCTGGATTATTCATCCCACTTGAGGTACCGCTCATGTTGTCCGAAGTACCACTCATCCCGCTTGAGGAGGTACCGCTCATGCTACTTCCGCTCATGCCACTGCTTGTACCACTCATGCTGCTGCCCGAACTGCCATAATCAGCAAAAGCCATAGAAGCGATGCATAACCCAGAAAGGCCCACTGCCATTAATATTTTCACTTTCATCACAATTCTCCTAAAATCATCTAAGTTTTCCGTTATAATTTAATACTAAATTGCGCGCTAGGCTATTACTTTATAAAAAAATTCTTTTAGCTAAAAATTGAAGCATAAAATTCTATTGCTGTTAAAAAAACTTTCTGATATAAATCTTTCTCATTTCTTTATCACTATGTGCCTTTGACTATCAAAAAGGACTTATGCAAACCATTCAATGTAATTAACCATTAAAATAGGACAAAAAATGATGTCAAATAGTAAAAAAACAAATAGTTTATTCAAATTGGTCTTTCAGCCTTGGATGATTTGCACTATTGCTATGTTATTTTATTGCTATAATTATTTTTTGCGCGTTTCGCCCAGTGTGATGCAATATCCCTTAATGCAGGAATTACACATTAATGCGTTAGAATTTGGGACCTTGGCCGCTTTCTATTATTGGGCTTATACGCCCATGCAAATCCCTGTCGGGATGATTTATGATCGCTTTGGTGCAAGGACCGTGCAGTTTTTTGCCTGCCTAACAGCTGTCATTGGTGTTGGTATTTTTATTATCGCGGATGATTACATCATGGCTTGCATAGGGCGTTTTTTAATCGGCCTTGGCACCGCCTTTGCTTATATTGGTGTGTTAAAACTTGCCTCTGTTTGGCTTCCTTCGAACCGTTTCGCAACAGTCGCAGGCCTCACTACTGCCTTTGGGATGGCTTCTGCAATCGTTTCTGATAAATATTTAACAATGTTTGTACAAGCAATTGGTTATCAAAATGCCTTACATGTTTGTTTAGTATTAGGCGCGATCCTAAGCATATTAATCCTCATCGCTATGCGAAACAAGCCAAAAGAATTCTTGCCCGGCCGTATTAGTTACAAAATGGTACCGATGAGCATACGCGAACTATTGTCTTCGTTACGGATCGTATTAATGAACCCACAGATCTGGTTAGTCGGTATCATTGGTTGTTTATTTTATTTACCCGCTTCAGTTTTTTTAGACCTCTGGGGCATTCCCTATTTGAAAACCGTTTATCAATTATCGCCAGAACAAGCCGCCAATGCGGTGAGCTGTGTTTTTGTCGGTTGGATCATCTCAGGGCCTTCTATTGGGGCTTTATCTGATAAAATCAGACGCCGACGGATGCCTTTGTTAATTTCAGCAACCATGGCAACCATCCTCTTAGGGATTATTTTCTATGTGCCAAATCTTTCTTTGTCTGTTTTATATGTATTATTTTTCTTTGTTGGGATATTTTGCGGCGCACACCCACTTTGCTTTGCCTTGGGCAAAGAAAATTGCTCACATGAAATTTCCGGCACGGCCGTGGCTGTCACCAACACCTTAATCATGTTGGGCGGCATGATATTTCAACCGGTCGTCGGCATACTACTAGACAACCACTCGTTTGGGGCCGTCTTACATAATGGCATACAAACTTATTCGGCGAGTGATTACAATTACGCGTTGAGCATCGTACCGATTGGTTTGACGATTGCGATTATATTGACGTTTTTTTTGGAAGAAACTTATTGCGAGTCGAAGCAGGCAGAGGGGACAGGGCCTAAGGTGATGGCGAAGAAATGGGTGTTGGAGAGATAGTTAATTATTGCAGCCATTCTAAAAGGCCCCTTGGAGCCACTGGCAAAATTTATATCTTATATTTTTCAGGCACTAAATCAAGGATATCTCTGTGCGTTTGAGCAGTTTTTTTTGTTCTGCCAAAAAAACAACACCATTTTGATGCATTTTCTTTTCCTTTCAACTGTTGAGCAACACAGATAAATATTCCATTACATTGTTTGTAAGTATAATCAAACTGACCATTCTCGTTAATTGTTGAAATAGATTTTATATATTTATTAATTTGAGAAGCACCTTCAGAGACTTTGAGCGTTTTTCGATGAAATACTTGAAAGTATTTCTCATCCATTATAATATTTTTGATTTGTTTAATTTTTTCATTATA